>Ga0187881_10000509_pt1 | contig 46915 bp, 32 predicted proteins | sample June2016WEW_19_1_2_FD_133017 | JGI IMG/M metagenome (GOLD analysis project Ga0187881, IMG submission 133017) | Peatland microbial communities from SPRUCE experiment site at the Marcell Experimental Forest, Minnesota, USA - June2016WEW_19_100 | ecosystem: Environmental > Terrestrial > Soil >... | reverse complement strand
CTCGTTTGATACCATTATATCGGCTCCGAATGACTTGTAAAAACAGTATTTTTATCGGTCCATCGGCGGAATGGCTTGTGTGTCGTTCGCGGTGCGTATCTCGTTGTTTAGAATGATGTTACAACTAAAGGTCTGCGTGAAAAACGCAAAAAAAACATGCCGAAAATGGCGTACTATAAAAAAACTCATCCAATGCTAGGTTTTTAGGAAAGTTAATCTTATAATCAGTGAACTTTGTTGAAATTGGTCGGCCTTCCTTTGGTTCCGCGGTATAATTCCTATTTCGGGAGCTGGGGGCAAAGGGAACAGGCGGATTATGGTTTAACAAAGGTCGTTGAATCGAAAGGTTTGGCTAGGCAACCAAGCCTTCTAACTCCCTAAAAATGCCAAAATCTTGTCTGCAATGCGACAGTATTTACCCTGTACTATAAAAAATTCATCCGACCCTAAGAAGAAATCGGAAGAATAAGGATAGTGGTAAAAATGAAAGAGATTAGTAAAATGTTTCTTGTTTTCATAAAAATCACTCTTTTTTCTTTTTGCCGATAGAAAAGGCGTTACCGAGATATTTACCTACGCCGTAATAGGTACGATTTGCAGGATTGAAAATTAAAGGTTTTATTTTATCAATATCAGGAAATCCTTCTTTTGCCAACACTGTTTCGTCTGCTTTTATATCCTTAATTTCACCGATAAATTGTGTATGTAAGCCTATTTTAACAGTCTGAAGCAGCGTACATTCCAAAATAAAAGGAAACTCTTTAACATAGGGAGCATCTACAAGGTCGCTTTTTACGGGTGTAAGGCCGGTAGCAGAAAATTTATCCTCCGTTCTCCCAGACACCATACCAAAATAGTCAGCTTCTTTTATATATTTTTCTGATGGGATGCTTATAGTAAAAGCCCTTCGTTCCAAAATGTTGCCGAAAGTATATGTAGCTTCTCTTAGAGCAATACAAACACACGGCGGGTCAGAACAGCATATTGCTCCCCATGCAACAGCCATAGCATTTGGTTTGCCTAATTTATCATAAGTTCCGACTATAAAAACCGGAGTCGGAAAAACAATAGTCTTTGCACCAATAGACTTTTTCACTGCCCCTTCTTTTTCTATTATACAACTTCAACTAAAAATTATATGCAAATTATACAAGAGATTCGTGAATATTACAACTTCTCATAATATTTTATGTGCAAATGACCGTTTTTATGCGTATTGTCCCTCCCAAAAATTACATCCGGGCTTTTAAGGCCGAGCAAGCAGCTCAGTCTTTACTCGGTGTACTATAAAAATATTCATCCGGCGTTAAGTTTTGAGGACACCTGACCTTACAAGCATCTGATTTTGCTGAAATTGAACGACTTTTCAGCAGTTATGCAACATAATTCCTATGTTGGGAGCATCTTGGTGGGTTTTTGAAATCGTACAGGAGGGTGGCCTGATGGATGGTACGAGCAAGATTTTCCACTCAAAAAAACTGATTTTAATATTTTTTAAATTTTCTAAGAAATTTTTTAGCGGCCATATTTTTTGTTATCGGGTTTAAGCAGGGCAAATCACCAGCTATGGGCGAAAAGCAAGTCGCTATGACGTTAGAGTTTAGAAAGAGTAGAGAGGCCGGGAAAAGTTTGCATTTTACCGATGTTAAACAGCAGCATATTGCGTAGAGCAGAGACATACAGACAAGCTTCAGATTAAGGTCGCAATCTGTCGATATTTGTTATTGCCCCTGTAAAGCAGAGGGCGAGTACTTCAACTATCAGGAAATTTATTTTTGAAAATTTTTATGATCAACTCAAAGATCAGATGGATAGACGAGCACGCACCTGAGTTGAAAGGCAAGATTCTGGCTACCCTTTCCATTGAAGGTTTTATACCTGAGCTGAAAGGAGATGCCCGCGAAGCAAACACCAGAGGCGGTTTAGGAATATATTTCGGCGATAAGCTCGAAGGTCTTAGTGCGATAGGGATGGACAGAGCTTTAGGTTGTATGCCCCTTTATAGCAAGCGACTGGTCCAGTTAATCAGAGGAGGGAGACAGCATATCGAATATAGAGATGTTTCTTATGAAGACCAGGCGATGGAGTATGTCATTGACAGGACCGGAAAGCCCCTGCAATTCGACATGTGGGGTTGGGATGAGAAGAACACCGCCCAGGAGCGGCAATACCATGTAGATGTATATAGCATAAGTCGCGGAGGGACACCCCTCTATGTTTTCTATTGCCCCGAGGTATTTGACATTCTTTACCCGGACCACAAGACACATCCAGGTCATGGCAGAGCGCATCGTTTCCTGCAGGAGACCGCTTTTGCTGAATGTGTCTACGAACTGTTCAAAATCATGAAAATTGTGCCTGATATCCTGCACCTCAACGAAGGTCATGTTGCCGATGCCGCCGCAATAGTAAAGGGCGACAATCTCTTCAACAGGACAGCCGTTGTCTATACAAACCACACGGTTGTCCCAGCGGGCCTAGAGAAATTCTGTATCGGCGAACTTGTTGGCGGTGATGTCGCAAGAGCTCGTTACGCAATGAGGTTCCCCGGCCAGAGCTGGCAGAGGTTATGGAGAAAATTTGTGGTATTGAACGATGGTCAGCTGTACATAGACTTCTCCAAGGGCGCGATTGAAATATGTGATATTGCGAATGGGGTAAGCGAGGAGCATGCTGACGCTACGAAGGCTATGTTCCAGTGTTATGACAGGACGATAGAAGCCATACTCAATGGCTCTGGTGATACCTGGGTAATGGACGAGCTGCTGGAAATGGAGCTTATGGGCATCGAACCTACCAAAGAAATCTTTCGGCGAATAGGCCGAAAAGGTAAAGCGTTGTCTTTGGCCGAAGTTAAAAAGAAAACAGCCGACATGACCAACAAAAACAACCAAATTATCAGCAAAGACGGCATATCGCTGAACCTTAACTTGCCAACCATATGGATGGTAAGAAGAATGGTAGAATACAAAAGCCAACTGCCCGTCCTGAAGGATATTATCCATATTATATGTGCGGACAGGGATAATGAAGTTGATAGCATCTGGGGCAGGATGAATGGTTTGGGCATGCAGGTCGTTGTAGGTGGGATCGCACCGGAAGGGTCTAAGGAAGAGGAATGGATAGAGCAATTCGTAACCTGGATGCAAAGGCCTGAGCTGAAGGGGAGGTTTGTTTATGTGCCGAATTCAGGTACCACCCTTCTTAGGATGCAGGCCATTGGCGCCGACATATGTATCAACTGTCCCCTGCCGGAGAAAGAGGCCTGCGGTACTTCGGACCAGCGTTCCGCAAGGAACGGTGGGATAAACATCGCCACACGTAGTGGTGGCCCTCCCGAATACATAAGAGAAGGCAAAAACGGGATGCTGGTCGGCCCATATGAAAGTAATGAAGACTTTTACAGGAGAGCGCCAAAGGATATTCTGGATAAGCTCAGGCAGCTGTCTGACATCTACTATAATGACGACAGCTTGTGGCTGTACATGAAGCTGAAATCGTATCTGGCAAGTTCAAATGTGACTGCTGCTGCAATGGAACAAAGGTATGCCGACATGTATGTGCAATCACTCCATGCAAGGAAAAATATCATTCAAGTCAGGCACTCGAAACGCCATAGAATACCGGAACCCGTACTATAAAAAAACTCATTCTATGCTAAGTTTTTGAAAAACCTAATCTTACAAGCAGCTTATTTTGCTGAAATTGGTCGGCCTCCCTTTGGTTCCGCGATAGGGTTCTTATGCGCCACGCTGCTGTTTTTATCACGGTGTCTTATACCACATAAACAGAATGTAGCAGAGACTGGCACCAAGTCAATGGTTAACCAAATGTCTCAAACTGTGCCACTTTAGCTGACGTCAAACATTTGAGACAGAAAACGCAAATTCTCAGGGCTAAGCTCGGCAAGAGAAGGTAGTTCTTGTCGATGGATAGGAGAGACTCACTAAATCATGGCAAACTACCTTGAAGCCCAGTTTTGAGCAAAGAGAGCAAAATCGGTGAAATTAACTGTGCCGTCGCCGTTGGGCGATGGAGCGATATCCCCGACGAAAACTGAATTGGTTTGCAGCCAGTCATTAACCAGAAGCATTAAATCTTCGATATCAACAATCCCGTCGTGGTTAAAGTCGCACAGTTTGTGGCCGACCCTGATATAGAAGGAATTTATCTTCGTATCAGAACCGGTGGAATTTGAGACCGTCAAGCTGACCAGATAATTGCCGGAACTTGTGTAATTATGCGATGGATTTTGCTGTCCGCTCGTGTTGCCGTCGCCGAAATTCCATAGCCAATTAGTGGGGCTGCCGGTGGACAAGTCGGTAAAGCTCACAGAAAGCGGTGGCTGACCGTTAGTGACGTCCTGTGTGAAATCAGCAACGGGCTGAGGTGCTCTGGTTAAAATGCAATCGGTCTTTGTAACGTTGTTGGAACCATAGGCATTGCTGACAGTCAGACTTACGGTGTAAAGGTTGTTGGGCTCAGTATAATTGTGAGACGGATTTTGCGAAGTGCTTGTTCCGCCGTCGCCGAAATCCCACGACCAGGAAGTCGGCCCATATTGCGACTGGTCGGAGAAGTTGACCTGGAAAGGAACGGTGCCGCTGACAGGTGTATTAGTAAAAGCAGCCACTGGCACAGGATTGACTGTTATATAGTTGTTCTTTGTTATTGAATTAGGACCCTGGGGATTTGTAGCCGTCAAACTAACATTATAGGTGCCGGGGACATTGTAAATATGATTTGAGTTTTGGTCTGTAGAGGTGTTGCCGTCCCCGAAGTCCCAAGACCAGCTAAATGGGCTGTTTGTGGATTGGTCGGTGAATGAAATCGCGAGAGGCGGGTTACCGCTCAGCGGTGAAGCCGTAAACTTTGCCGCGGGCGCCAAAGCAGGATTCACTAACGCACTAACGAGGTACAAATTACCGTTGGTTGAACCAATTAGAATCTCCAAATCGGGCGTGTGATTAATATCTGCAACGGCAGGTGACGAATAAATCGGTATGCCGGCCGAAATGTTAACCGGGCTCCAGGGCAGGTTCGTTCCTGCTCCGCCGCCGACAAAACTAAGTGCATACAACTTCCCGTCTGTTGCTGCTACTATGACCTCCGGCAGGTCGCCATATATGGGACTGAGATTATGAATCGTGTCGATATTTGCGATGACAGGCGTTGAGCGAACCATTGTTTTATCGCCCGGGTTACCGCAGCGGAATGTCCCCATGCAAGCTGGCGCGCCGCCATTATCCTGCAGGACATACACGTTGCCATTATCGCAACCGAAAACTACCTGTGTTTGTCCGCTGTAACAGGTTCCTACGGCCGGAGAAGAACGTATAGGCTTCAACGGCGAGGTGGCATATCTCCAGCATAAATTCAGCGAAGAATCATTATAGTTTACGCAGTACAGGTAGCCGTCATCCGACCCGAATACTATTTCACACCCCCCTAAATTGGGATTTAATTTCGTAATGGCCGGCGTCGTGGTTATTGGACTGTGGGACGGTGTAGCGTAGCTGGCAATGGCATTTCCGTTGCTGTTGAGTACGTAAAGGGTCCCATCGGGCCCTCCAATTACCGTTTCAAGTCCCGGGCTGTTCGGTTCAATCTCAGCAACAGCGGCTGATGAAGTGAATGCCTGTAACGCAGGAAAAGGAGGAGAAGGAAACGCCCATCGCTGATTGCCGTTTTTGTCAATGGCATAAACGCGACCATCATTGCATCCAATGATTGTTTCTTTTCCGTTGCTGGGGTCTTCATCGATATCTGCAATAACCGGCGTCGAATTCGAATCAAATCCCTGCCCCATAATAGGGGCATTGAATGTATATATACTGTTTCCGTCCTTGTTGTATGCATAGACACCAGATACTGAACCTATGACAATGTCCAGATTACCGTCGTCATTGATATCACCGATGGCCGGTGTAGAGTTGCTCAAACCTATATTCTTGGACCAGATGAGGTTTCCGTCTTTATTGATGACGTACAGTTTACCCGCGGCCACATCTGTAGCAAAAGCAATCTCAAGTCCATTGGCCGAATTGCCGTCGAGGTTGGCCGCAACCGGCGAGCCTATGATTTGGCCGTTGGCAGGATAACTCCAGGACAGACCATAAGCCAGCATACCATATAATCTTCCCGGGTAGGAACCCTGGTTTGAGCTTCGGGTAAGGTCATTCTTGAATAGAGGCCAGCTAATTGCATCATAGACCACAAGCGGCGTCTGGGTCCATTGCGACCATAATTCATTTATATCCTGAACTTGGAAAGATATTGCATGAATTCCAGGTGATAGAAGATTGGTATTAAAATCCTTTGCGCTGGACAGGTTTCCGTCTATGTTCGATTGCCATTCATAGGCAATAATGGCATCACCATCAACATCGGTGCCCTTGCCGGTGAAGCCGACGGTTTCGCCTGCTATGGCCGGTGATGGAGCAATGGAAGTTATGAACGCACGAGGTCTGCTTTTTACCCTGAGCATATTAGCGTCTACCCCGACTTCATTGCCAAATGTATCGTAAACGAGCAATTCAGGGGTGTAATAACCTGACTCTGCGTAAACATGAGAAGTTTTTCCGTCGAAGTTGCCATCCGGGGCGTTTACATCTGAACTTTCCGTGTACATTTCACCGTCACCAAAATAGAACACATATTTGGTAATGCTGAGGTCTGTTTCCGGGCTGTGGGAAGCTGAGGCGTCGAATTCCACCATATCCTCGCCCGCAATGGCAAAACCTCTCGCGGGCATATTAACGTCAAGCAAAGCGACCGGCGGCCGCGTGTATCGACCGTTAAAAACCAAAGTTTGATTTCCTTGAAGGGTCTTTTGCTCACCGCTTGTCGCGGGCAAGCAGTAACCGGGCAAGCTGTGATATTGAATCGAGTAATCCCCCGCATAGGTTGTCCAGGGCCCAAACGCACGACCTATAACGTACATATTCTGCCCTTTGGCATCAAAGTGACCTGTTATGGTGTAAGAAGCCGAATCGTTGTTTGTATTAACCTCTATTGTTCCCGTTTTATGAGTGTATTGACCTTCAAAAATTATGCTTTGGCCCTCTCCCAGATGTTGCTTAGAGCTTTGGGGAGTAATATAGAGATTTACGTCGTGAAAAGTTATCGTGTAATCGCCAACGCCAGCCTGGTTTGCTTCGGTAGCCCAAAAAGTGCCGGAACCGGAGAATTGATTTGGCCCATTCGGCCCGGCGATGTCAAAGGTAGATGGAATATTTGTCTCAACGGTGATTGTTCCGAAGGGAGCGACATAATTTTTTAGATCTATCGATAAATTGTTATAGGAGGTGGCGCCAAATGTGTCTATGGCGTAAATAACTACGGGATGTTGTCCCTCTCCCAGGTTCGCGTTGAAGGTATGTTCTACGGTAACACTGTCTCCGGATTTTACCGAACAACAATCCGTTGGCGGGGTGCCGTCGCACCATCCGAATTGATAATGTATCAAATCTTTTTCTGGATCGTTGCAGGAAACCGTGAAAGAAACAGTGCTGCCCAAATAGGCCTGGTCAGGAACGTTGAATTCGTTAAAGTTAAATTCCGGAGCCTGATTCGGCATCACTACGAAATGCTGCTGCTCAGATGGCTCGGACACAAGCCCATCGGTGTCAATTGCGTAAGCCCATACATAATAAGTTCCTTCCGCGCTTCTGTCGGCAATTCCGTAAGGAGAAAACGGCATGCAGTTGCAGTCCGACCAGCCCTTAATGCTGTTGGGATCCCACGGTATACTATATACCTCGTTTTCATTGGCCTCGGCGCGATGGAAGGCGAATTGGTATTTAAGCGGGTCATTTTCAGGATCTGTCGCAGAAGTGCAAATGGTAACATCGTTGTTGCGGTATAGAACTTCGCCTGAACAATAGGCCCCGAGCACAGAGGGTTTTTGAGGTTTGTCTGGCGGCAGACCCCTTACATAGTATTGCTGAATCAATTCGTTATTGTTTTCATCGGATTCCGCTACAGAGTTTGGCTCATCAGCTATCGCCCTAAATGAATAAAAACCTTTCTTCGTGAAAGTGTAAACAGGGTTGAAGTGACAGCTTTTATGGGGAAGAATAATGAAAGAGGAGGGCGAACAAGCCACTGAGTTGTAATCAGCGGCATTGGGTTCGCAAACATCAAAAGTATATGTCGTGCCTTGAGCCGCATCCGTGCCTATGTTGGCGACGACTACGTCAAACGTGACCGTTTCTCCTTTTTGAAATTCTGTCAGCAGCAGAGACGGTCCGAATACGGGGTCAGGGACGTTCAAACTCTGTATGGTAAGGTCCGGCTTCCCGCCGTAACCATCATCAATCGTCAATGTGATTTGCTCGACTTGAGCGTACATAAGGGCAAAACCGGCGCCGAGAACAAAACCGGAAGCGTCGCCTCTGGCTCCTACGAACAGGTGGTACTTGCCCGGGTCGAGTGTAAACTTGAACGTCTTGTGTAATTTTTCGCCATTGGCTCCATTTTCGCGGATGGCTATGAGGGTTAGTGTTAGTTCATCGAATGATTGTTCGAACTTCTGTTGAGTGCTGTACTCTTCGATACCTGGAATATCGAACTCATCGCCATAATAAGCGGTTAAACCTGCTAAAAGGGTCTCGGCGATTTTCTCCCCTAATACCGTCAGGCTGAACGCAGATATTATATCATTTCTCTCTCGTCCGACAACAATCCACGTGTATTTGTTTGGGTCTTTTAGCTTTTCTAATTGCCATTCCCAGGAGATGCTGCTAAAGGCAGCAGCATCGAAATTGACTGCGTTTCCGACATAGCTCATGTTAACTTCTGCCGTAACGGTTGAGGGTAAATTCACGTCGAATTCGACGCCCTGCCAGGACGAGGCTGAACTGCCGCCAAGCATAGCTTGAACGTCAACCCAGACAAAGCCGTTATCGGCATGGGCGTTCGTACTGCCCCAGGCCACGCCTACTGGATGGGTCCACTGTGAAGTGCCGAAAAATTCTCCGTGTGTCCCGTTATAATCCGCAGTTGACGGCACAAACACCAAAGGTGGTTGAGGGTTTCCAAGAGTAATTCCGGTAACGCTGATTAGGGTCAAAAGGCAGGAAAAAATGAACAACTTTATTTTGCATATAAACATCGCAATTCACCTCCCAAGTAAATACTCCACGTAAATTGCACATACAAGTATATCGTTTAAAACTTCAAAAGTCAATCGTCTATCTCATTTTTTTTGATCAAGTTAAAGAACATCGAATCCTGTATAATAAAAACATTAATTTGACGTTAAGTATTTGATAAAGATGAGGTTACAAACAGCTTGTTTTATTGAAATTGGTAGATTTTCCTTCGGTTCTGCACTATAATTATCCTCCGAACTATATTGTTCCTAACAAAAATTATATCCCCCTAAAAACACCTTTAATGGATTACATGAGCCTGTGAGTTGCACCAAAATTTGCACCAACAACATACGGTTATACTACGGTTGGGCTTCGGTTGCCTCTCGACCAGCTTCATAAGTCCTTAATTGACAATTGTAAATCATTTATTGACAAATACTTACAAAACCACCAAACAGATTAGAAATCCGTTACTCATAGCTACTCCCAAGACTACGGCTTTATTACAGATTATTTCTGTGAGATCATGCACGAATTGCGACGAGTGGATGTGCTGTCGGTAATTCGTAAGAGATTTTAATTAGTCGATTTTTCCAAAACGACACGGGGGGTTTCTTTTCCAATCGCTAACATTTTTGCTACCCGGATACTCTCCTGAACTTCTTCAAGCAGGTATACCTGTGTTGTATCAACCTTTGTGTGGCCAAGCAAAACTCTAGCAGCCTCTTTGCCAAAAATTGAGCGGACTCTGGTGGCCGTTGTCCGACGAAGGTCATAAGGGTTAAACTCCTCCACACCAGCCTTTAGGCAAGCCCGTTTACAAGCACGTCGAAGACCACTTTGTTCATACTTCACCCCAGGTCTTATCATAGGGTTCTCTTTTCGATTCGAACCCGGAAGGTTTCCGCAACTTAACGGAGTCTTGCGATTCGCAGATCTTTCTGAATAGAACTCTCTCATTGATTCCTTAGGACTAAAAATATACTCCTTTATACCGCAGTTCTTCATCCTTGGTTTGAGAATTTCCTGACACTCGCGGGTAAGGGGAATGACTTTAACCCGTTCAAATCTGGCTGTCTTATGTTTGCCAACAGGCGACTTGTCGCGCCCCGGTATATACAGCCAGCAATCCTGATCATCAAACAGAATATCATAAGGTCGCATGTTGCATACTTCATTAGGTCGCATGCCAGTCAACCATATCATTTTCAGCATGTCAGCAACTACACTTCCCAAATGGCTTGTAACCTTTTGGAACTCTTCCTCTGTTACTCTCTTCCTTTTAGAATTATCCGGAGCATCGGTACTTCCCATCCGCAAAGATTTAATTTCTTCCAATCCTTGAGCTTGTTCTGCGGTTACGAATCCACGGCCCATGCCCCATTTCCAAATCCTCCGGATCCAATCGATTGTGTCATTAATACCGCGTCTTGTATATCTTTTTGAACTTTCACCATGCTTGTAGCTATAGCTGACAAGGGCGACCTGGATATCATGAAGCTCGTCCGGACCAAACTCACTGACAGGCCAATCCTTATAGGGCTTTAAAAATTGTTGCACACGCTTGATAAATGCCAGGTCAGAATGTCCATTATGATTAGTCCCTTGATTCAGTGTCTTTTGTGCATAGCTATCGTACTTTACTAATAGTTCCCCAACCGTTGGTGCTTTCGTGGGATTAAGAATCTGCTCTACGGCTTCGTAAGGCGTACTGTACGACAAGACCTTGTGTGGTTGCTCCCTGTAAAGGTCGATCCATTTGCCGAAAGCAACAAAGATCTCTCCTTCGGTACGGCCATTTGCGGTGCCAAAGCTAACTGCTGTACGTTTGCCATTGGGTAAATATACATCAACGCAGTAGTACTTACCGCGAGTCGTACGAAGCTTAAGTGTTGCCCTATTTCTGCCCACTTCTATAACTCCTGATACCAAGTCAAAACAACAGTAAAGCATATCAATCTTTCACGCAATTTTCACGCAAAAAAGCAAAAAAGTGTAGTGACTAGGAGATATCAGAAGAGACAGAAGGAGATTAGAAGAAAGTTATGACTTATCGTAACGCCTTTATTATAAGGAAGATAAGAAAATTTTCTTAATTTTTTCCTCGAAAAACCGCTGACGTGCAAAATTGAATCTTGTCCAATCACACCCGTGAGGTCACAGGTTCGAACCCTGTATCGCCCACTACCCCTTCGCATTGTGTCGCAATGTCTTGTTCTGTGTTGAATTTCGCAGGTTCACCGCCCGTGTGCGAAGCCGTGCAACACGGTTCAGCATTTTGCTGCGCCGCATTTTGCACATTATTATCTGGCCCTTCATTATTGCTGGTAGAAATCCCCGCAGCCCGTTCAAAATGTTCTTCTGTCACTTGAAGGTAGTGCTTCCTCGCCACTGCCTTTGAATTACCTATCCACGCACAAACTACGTGCTCAGGCCAACGCTCAGCCAATTCCGTTTCGCGTGTGCTGCGAAGATTCTGAAAGAGCTTAGGCCAACGCTTGAGTCCTGCTTTGGTAATAATGCGGTCAAGCTGGGTTCGCAGGTTGCAATTGTGTTTACGATAACGAGTAATAACATACACTGTGCCCGGCTCTGCCTGCTCAAACACCTCTTGCGAGAAATGTCGTCAAGCAGTTGAGCACTTATTTCCTTATCAAAACCAATAAAAAAAAACACAGGGGCACGCTTGGTTTACGAATCAGCGACACCGGCCCTTTGGGGGTGATACCCCCCTATCAAAACCCCAACAAAAATGCGCAACAGGCCGAACCGAATCGAAGGTCGAAAGTTCTAAAGTTTTTGACTCCCCCCCACCTCTCTAAACTTCAATTCCTTGCGAACCTGTCCTTTTTCTCTTGACAGACACCGGCACAAGAGTATCATCAAACTCGCCTTTGCTGGGGGCAAAAGGCAATGAAGGAGAAGAGTATGATGCGAAAGCAATTAATCACAGTTTTAATGGGGGGCCTTTGCCTATGGTTGTGCGGTATTTCAGCGGCTGGTGAACTTATAATATACCCTTCTGATGATACCTTTGTGAATAACTTACAACCGAACACGGTTAACGGAAACAGGGGGGATTTGGCTACTAGATATCTCAATCAAAATGGCAGTATTCTTAGGTCGTACCTTAAGTTTGACCTTTCAGCTATTCCCGCCGACCAATCGATTGTCGGAGCCGTACTGCACCTTACGTACTCCCTTTACATAAACGATCCGGTAGTAGGCGCTTATTACCTTGAGAATGATAGCTGGTCTGAGAACACCCTTACCTGGAATAATGCCCCTACTAATTTCAACATTTCTGCCACTGATACACAATTAATCAGTATCATTAACGGTAACGGTGAATTCCTCTGGACGGTAACTCCCGATGTTGCTCACTCTTACGAGGCGGATGATATATACAGCGTAGTTTTGAAATTAACAAATGAAACTCAGGTATCTGATGCAGATTTCTTTTCCAAGGAGTGTGGCTTGCCTGGTAGGTTGCCATACCTGCAAATTGAATATCAGCCCGTTCCCGAACCCGCCACGCTTTTGCTTATTGGCCTCGGCGCGGTGATAGCTGCCAGAAGGCGGTAAAAATACCTCTTTTTTTCTTTACTGTCCGCCTGCAAAAGCGTATAATGAAAATCACCTTTGCTGGGGGGCAAAAGGCAAAGAAGGAGAAGATAAATGAAAAGAGGGGTACATTGTATTTTATTGCTTGCTGTGGTTCTATTTACTTCGTCGACCAGTCCCTTTACATACGCCGATAACATTTACGTGGCGTGTGGCGGCAACAATACGATTTATAAATTCAATTCGAGCGGAAACATGTCCGTATTCGCTTCGGTGTCGAGCTCACCTTATGGTGTTGCTCTTGACAGCAGCGGTAATCTCTACGTGTCCGAAATCTACAACGGGACAATTGACAAATTCAGTTCGAGCGGAAACATGTCTATATTTGCCTCGAGATTGGACCGCCCCACGGGTCTTGCGTTTGACAGCATCGGCAATCTCTATATGACCTCGGCTGAGTTCGATACCGCGAAGATTAACAAATTCGATTCGAGTGGAAACATGTCCGTATTCGCCTCGGGCTTGAACTACCCTACAGGTCTTGCGTTTGACAGAAGTGGCTATCTTTATGTGTCAGACTCCCTTAACAACAGGATTGATAAATTCGATTCGAGCGGAAACATGTCTGTATTCGCCTCGGGCGTGAATTACCCCACAGGTCTCGCCTTTGACAGCAGCGGCAACCTCTATGTGGCAACTTGGAACACCGATAATATTTATAAACTCAATTCGAGCGGAAACATGTCTGTATTCGCCTCGGGTTTGGACCACACTTCGGGTCTTGCCTTTGACAGCAGTGGTAATCTCTATGTATCCGATACCCTTAACGGCAGGATTGTTAAATTGGATTCGAGTGGAAATATATCTGTATTCGCCTCGGGATTGAGCGAACCCGCATTTATCGCAACTCAAGTTCCCGAACCTGCCACGCTTTTGCTGCTCGGCCTCGGTGCGGTGATTGCTGTAAGAAAGCGGTAAAATCCGCTTGACTGACTCTGGTTAAAGGGTATAATATAGTCGTCTTTTTGAGTGGGGGCAAAAGGCAATTAATATAAAACAACATTAGGTTTGGTAGGATTTTGAGAGGATAAGAATATGAAACGCGCCCAAGTGTTTTTTGTGTTTACCTGCTTTATTTTAGCCCTGTCTCCTTTTGCTGCACGCGGGACAACATTCACTCTATCAGACAGCGCCTTAATGAGCTTGGACTACGACTTTATCTATTACACTAACCAATCCGGTACAATTACTAAAATTACGGATGTACCGGGACCCGGCGTACAATTTGATATTTCTTTCCCTGATCCCCTGGAAAAAAAAGGTACAGTTCCCGACATCTTTTGGACCTCTTGCATATATGGAGGACAAGGTATCTTTGCTCATCGTGACATAAGCACTTACAATTCCTTTGCACTTAAATTCACACTGATTTCTGCAACGGGAATATCATCACCCGATGAAGTCGGGCTTCTTGCTGTAGGAGCTTTAATAAACCAATCTCAGCACACATATGCTTATCAACCTAAAGGCCTTACTTTTTATGATCCAACCTATCCCTCAAGTGCCGTCTCCATCACACCAACAGATTCCAGCCAGATCTCATTAGTTGGTTTTACTTGCTATATTCCTGAGGGATCGGCCGCCGGAAATTGGGATCCCACCGGCGCAAAAGTAAGTATTCTTGTTCAAGCGGCCCCTAACGCCGTGGTAATTACCCCCGAACCAGTCACGCTTTTGCTTCTTGGCCTTGGTGGTCTTATGCTGAGGAAATGCTGTTAAGTTGACCTATAGAATCTTGTAGAACCGCTGCCAGAGATGGTTTTGGGCTGTAGAATCGACGAACTCAGCTCGGTCTGAGCCACAGGACATCTTTCTCCCCCCTCTCTAAACTCCAATTCCTTGCGTTCCTCATAGAACCTGCCCTTTTCCCATATAAATCACCCCATCTATCGTCATCAAACCTGCCAAAATACCTCTTTTTTTCTCTTGACAGACACCAGCACAAGAGTATCATCATAATCGCCTTTGGCTGGGGGCAAAAGGCAATGAAGTATGGAGAAGGGTATGAGAGAAACAACACATCTATTAGGAGCAATCCGCTTACATAAATATCCGTGCACACACGGTTCGTTAAAACCATTACTAATTCTTTTAGAAGGGGAAGAAAAATGAAACACACAAAAGTAACTGAAATCCTGTTTGTGCTCTTTGCAGTAGTTTTCTGCTTCGGCCCTGTTGGCCTTGCAGACCCATTAGGCACGGCGTTTACCTATCAGGGCCGGCTAATCGACGCAAACAAAGCGGCGGACGGCTTATATGATTTCAAGTTCAAGCTTTTCGACGCCGATAGCAACGGCAATAAGCTGGGTTGGGACAACAATGAGATGAATATTGATGTAATTGACGGCTATTTTACCGTTCTGTTGGATTTCGGCTTCGTCTTTAACGGCAACGCCCGCTGGCTCGAAATTGGTGTCAGGCCGGGTGCGCAGAACGACCCTAACATATACACGACTCTGAGTCCGCGGCAACAAGTAACACCAGTACCTTATGCGATTTATACTCTGGGCAGCACAGGTTTCTGGCAGCCAAACGGTTCAGGAATTTTCTACAACGGCGGCAACGTCGGCATCGGCAGGTCGACGCCGTATACAGGATTAGAGCTATACGGAACTTCTGATACCAATGCCTCGACAGTTCAAATCGTAGGAAACGGGGTATCAACTCTTCTTCTGGGTCAAAACGCTGACGGCGGCGTGATTCGAGGCCAGGGGGGCGGCAATACCCTGAGTTTTTGGACGGGTGGAGTTTCTGATATGGCAGCAGCCGGCAGTGGGACTGAGCGCATGCGTATTGACTCCGCCGGCAACGTCGGCATCGGCACAACGAATCCTTCAAATAAACTTGACGTCGCCGGCGATATCAATGCGGCTTCGGTTTACAAGATAGGCGGCTATAATGTCCTATCGCTCGGAGTATGCAGTATATTTGTTGGACCAGATACCGGAACAACCGGTAATTATAATTCGTTCGTGGGATATCAAGCAGGTAAATCTAACATCAATGGTTATGATAACACGTTCTCAGGCGCAAGAGCCGGCTATTCTAACACCACGGGAAACGATAATGTGTTCATAGGAGAAGATGCTGGTTGCGTTAATACCACAGGTGCTTATAACGTTTACTTAGGACGTGAAGCAGGTAGCTGGAATATTGGTGGTATTGGTAATACATATCTGGGAGCATATGCGGGACAGCAAAACCAGACAGGCAGCGGAAATGTCTTTATTGGCGGCTCCGCCGGTGCCCATGAGACGGGTTCAAACAAGTTATATATAGCCAACAACACTCCGGGTGCTTTGATATACGGCGATTTTTCGGCTAATACGCTTGGCTTTGGCACTACCACTATTCAATCTGGACATGCCATCGATACCTGGACAGGTGCATATCTTTCCACTGGCGGGGCGTGGACAAATAATTCCAGCCGCAATTTAAAAGAAAATATTACGCCTGTTGATGCCCGCCAGGTTCTGGAAAAACTAGTCAGCGTGCCTGTCAGCACGTGGAACTACAAGATTGAAGACCAGTGTAATCGCCACGTTGGGCCTATGGCACAGGACTTCTACGAGGCGTTTGGTCTCAACGACAGTGACACATCGATTGCCACCATCGACGCCGACGGCATATCGCTGGCGGCGATTCAGGGACTTTATCAGATAGTGAAGGAAGAAAATGCTGCACTGAAGAAGGAAAATGAGGAAATAAAAGCTCGTCTGGCCGCGATGGAATCTATTGTGGCCAAATTGTCCCAGCAAAAAGGAGACATAAAATGAATATATCAAGATTTATATTGATACTTTCGACTCCGGTTTTTGCGTCTGTTGCTTTTGCCGATTACCAGATTGTCTGGAGCACAATTGATGGCGGCGGAGGAACAAGCAGCGGTGGGCAATATAAGATTACCGGCACAATCGGTCAGCCGGATGCAGGTTATTCAGAAAGCGGCAGTTATGAATTATTGGGCGGCTTCTGGCCCGGCGGGCTTTTGTGCCTCGTCGATTTCCCTGACTTTGCGAGGTTCGCCGATTCATGGCTTGAAACCGGCAGCAACCTGCCTGCAGACCTTAATGGCGATGGCGTGGTGAACATTTACGACCTGAAGCTTTTCGTTGAAGAGTGGCTGTGCTCCTGCCCATATAACTGGCCCTTAAGATGAGAACTCAACGCTTTTGCTTCTCAGTTTGGGTGCGGTGATGGTAGCCAGAAGGCGGTAAAATACCTCGTTGTTTCTCTTGTCAGGCACCGGCAAAAGAGTATCATCATAATCGCCTTTGGCTAGGGTGCAAAAGGCAATGAGGACGTAATATGGAGGTGTAAAATGAATGCTGGGAAAATACTGCCGATAGCGGTCCTTGTATTGTCTTTTTCTATCCTGCCCAACTTCTGTCTTGCCAAATACTCCGGTGGAACAGGGGACCCAAACAACCCATACCAAATCGCAACAAAAGCAGATTTACAGGCTTTGGCTGCAAATACAGGCGACTACGGCAAATGCTTTATCCTGACGGCGGATATTAATATGGGAAGCCAGGTCTTTACGACGGCAATCATTGCCGCAGACAACAATAGCTTTACGGGAACGTTTGACGGCAACGGCCATAAAATCACACATTTTACCATCAACGGCGGAAGTAATTCCGACCTCGGTTTATTTGGCTATATTGATTCTGGTGGCAATGTTAAAAATCTCGGTCTTGAGAACTTTTCCGTCAATGGTGATTCTAATTCTTATGATGTCGGTGGTCTGGTGGGATATAACTACGAAGGCAGTATCAGCAATTGTTATTCGACGGGTACGGTTAGTGGTCATTCCGATTATTATGATGTGGGCGGTCTGGTGGGAAAAAACGAATATGGCAGTATCAGCAATTGCTATTCGACGGGTTCGGTCAGTGGTTTTGATACTGTCGGCGGTCTAGTGGGAGCAAATGACTACGGCCCTATCAGTAATTGCTATTCGACGGGTACGGTTAGCGGTGGTTCCGATTCTTATGATGTCGGCGGTCTGGTAGGATGGAGCTACTATGGCACTATCAGCAATTGCTATTCGACGGGTGAGGTCAGCGGTTCTCAGGATGTGGGCGGTCTGGCGGGAGAAAACTACAACGGCAATGTCAGCAATTGCTATTCGACGGGTACGGTTAGCGGTGGTTCCGATTCTTACGATGTCGGTGGTCTGGTGGGACTGAGCAACTATTGCACTATCAGCAATTGCTATTCGACGGATACGGTTAGCGGTGGTTCTGGTTCTAATTCTGTCGGCGGTATGGTGGGACACAGCGACGGCAATATCAGCAATTGCTATTCGACGGGTTCGGTCAGCGGAGGTTCTGGTTCTGATTATGTCGGCGGGCTAGCGGGATACAACGAGGACAGTATCAACAATTGCTATTCGACTGGTACGGTTAGCGGAGGTTCCGATTCTTACGATGTCGGTGGTCTGGTGGGAGACAACGACGGCCCTATCGCCGATTGTTATTCCACAGGTGCGGTTAGCGGTTCTTCTTATGTTGGCGGCCTGGTGGGATTGAACTACAACAGCAGCGGCAGTATTGTCAGCAGTTTCTGGGATATAAACACCTCTGGCCAAACAACCAGCGCTGGCGGGGCAGGTAAGACGACGGCTCAAATGAAAACAGAAAGCACATTTACCACCGCAGGGTGGGATTTTACGAATATATGGGCGATTTGCGAAGGAACGAATTATCCCCGGCTGATATGGCAGATACCTGCGGCGGATTTGGTATGTCCGGATGGCGTAAATTTTGCCGATTTCGCATACTTTGCCGACCGGTGGCATACAACCGGGTGCAATTCATCCAATAACTTCTGCGGCGGCGCGGATATGAATCACTCCGGAACTGTCGATATGCAGGACCTCGAGATGTTCGCCGAGGAATGGCTCAGCGGCAAGTGACCGATGAAATAATTTTTCCAATAATCTTTTATCTGCATATGGTGGATTAATCTGACGCAACTGTGCATGGTAACCATCCATACAAAACACCCAACCCGCCACGCTTTTGCTGCTCGGTTTGGGTGGATTGGCTGTGATAAGAAAACGCAGTTAATCCGGCCCATATAACCTTGTAGAACCACTGCCAGATAGGGTTTGGGGCTGTAGAATCGACGAACTCGGCTCGTGATGGGCCACAGGGCATCTTTTCCCGAAGCGGCATCAGAGTATCGCCAAATCCCCCCTTTGTATCGTGTCCGAAAACTCAACCCATTCCAGTTATTGTTTCTTTTTATGGACTCGGAAAATTCGTTTTCGCTTCAAAAACAGGGATTCTACTCTGCCTTTCTTTCCCGTGTTCGCCCGATATTGCATAATGGAAAAGCAGTAAATTTCGACTTTTTTTTACTTGACAGACACCGGCACAAGAGTATAATGAAAATCACCTTTGCTGGGGAGCAAAAGGCATCGAGGAGATAAGAATTATGAGAAGTAAACCAATTCTTTTATTAGTGTTAGTAGTTTTGTTTATAATTTCTTGTCCTCTTCAATTGACTTTTGCAGATTACCTTTACGGAATACGACCTCAAGGTCTCTACAGGATAAATTTGGCTGACGGTTTGGAAATCCAGCTCAATTGGCAAATCTATACCGCGTTGGCTTATAACACATCTGATGGTTTTCTCTATGGAACGCAACAAGGAGGTCTTTATAAGATAGATCTGGTCAACGGCTGGGAATTTCCTGTTTTTTGGCAAACTTATACCGCGTTGGCTTATAACACATCTGATGGTTTTCTCTATGGAACGCAACAAGGAGGTCTTTATAAGATAGACCTGGTCAACGGCTGGGAATTTCCTGTTTTTTGGCAAAGTTATACCGCGTTGGCTTACGACACATCTGATGGTTTCTTCTATGGAACGCGACAAGGAGGTCTTTATAAGATAGATCTGGTCAACGGCTGGGAAATTCCTGTCAATTGGCAAACCTATACCACGCTTACTTACAATATCTCCAATGGTTATTTTTATGGAACGCAACAAGGAGGTCTTTATAAGATAGACCCGGCTAATGGTTTTTTAGAAAGCCCGGTTTGGATTCAAGGTCAATGGGATACTTATACCGCATTAGTTTATGTTCCTGAACCCGCCACAGTGAGTAACATTTCACAAAATGACAGCAATATCGGCAGGTATGAGAAATTCGAGGCGACTTTTACTCTTGACAGAGATTACTCCAATCCTTTTGACCCCTGCATAATTGACGTTACGGTAACATTTCATGAGCCGGACGGAAACAATGTGGCAATTCCGGCGTTTTACTACCAAGCGTATAATGTGTCAGGGAGCAATCCTGAATATTATCCCAGCACATCCGGCGACGCATCCTGGAAGGTGAGATTTGCCCCGTCAAAACTCGGGACATATACCTTTGATATAACTGTTAAAGATTTTGGCGGGACGGCTATTGTAGAGGACGCGGGGAGTTTTATCTGCCAGGAGAGCGGCAAAAAGGGATTCATCAGGGTTGACCCGAATAATTGCATCTTTATGAAATATGACAACGGCGATACCCGGCTGAATATCGGGCATCATATCGGCTGGTGCGCAGGCGAGGTTTATGACTGGAATAATTACATCACAAAAATGCACGCGGCGGGCGAGAACTGGACACGGCTCTGGATGAGCTGGTACGGGGGCGACGGAAGTGTCATCCTGGAATGGAGAAATGGCTGGTATGGATATTTCCAGGGGGCAGGGAAGTTGTCAATGCAGACGGCACAGCGGTTAGACAGGTTCGTCGAAATCGCGGAACAAAACGATATTGCGATGCATCTTGCCCTCCAGCATCACGGCCAGTTCAGCTCTTACGCCGACGCTGACTGGAACGATAACCCATACAACGTCGCGGCAGGAGGATTCTTAAACAACCCCGCTCAATTTTTTACCGACGCCGATGCTATAAGGTTATCTAAAAACAAGTACCGTTACATCGTGGCGAGGTGGGGATACTCGACATCAATTTTAGCATGGGAACTTTGGAACGAGGTGCAGTGGACAGATGGCTGGAGCAGCAACCAGGCAAGCGTCGTGGCGTGGCACGATGAAATTTCAAAATATATACGCAGTATAGACCCGTTCAGGCATCCCATAATCACCAGCAGTCATAGTTCGGGTTTTGAGAACATCTGGAGTCTGCCGGACATCGATACGGTGCAGATGCATTACTACGGGATGGACACTATCAAGATAATTGAGCAGACTGCTTTGGGCCTGACGAATTACAATAAGCCGATAATGATAGAAGAAATTGGGGCGCCAGAACCGTTAGCGGGTGTGCAATATCCTGAGGAGGACATAAATAGTTTACCTGAGCCGTATAAGACGCAAATGCACGAAGCGCTTATGCTGCATAACGCAATCTGGAGCAGTTTTCATCTCAAGAGCAGCGCCCATATATGGTTCTGGGATTATTATATCGACCCTCTTAATCTCTATGGCGAATTCACGCCTTTAGCGATTTATGCCGCGAATGAGAACATAGCGGACTATAACCTGTCGATAGCGCAGCGGGCCGTTTCCGGAGCTCAGGCGTATTCTGCAAATCCGGTTCTCTCTGATTTCTGGGCGGTGTCTACTCAGACTGTATTTTCTCTTAATTGGGATTACTTTCCCGGAATGGAAAACCTTTCGCAATGGCTCCAAGGGAGCTGGGAATCGGCTTACAGGTCAGACCCGAATTTTCATTTGAATATGCTGGATGCCGGCTCGCTGAAAATCCACGTTCAAAGCGTGTCGCCGGCCGGCAACAACAGCTTACAGGTGCTTGTTAATGGTTCTTCCGTCTTTTCATCAGGGTATCCCAATAACGCATCTGATTTTATAATCACGGTGCCGTTATCGGCCGGCCAGCAAACGATTCAAATAGTAAACACAGGTGATGACTGGTTCCGTATAACCAGTTATGAGTTTGTGCCCAATAATATTTCTGTGCTTGATTCAGTAGGACTTTCCAGCAACAAACGCGCCTACATCTGGATTTATGATATCGGTAGTGAATTCGGAAAAACGGCAAACGGCACCATTCATAATGAACCCGTTATCGTCAAGGGATTCGATAACGGTTCCTACCTTGTTGAAGTTTATGCCACGAGAGGCACCGGCGGCATTATTGCATCGGGCTATGCTAATCCAGTTTCGGGTATGTTGGCATACACTCTGCCTGATTTCAGCAAAGATATCGCCGTAAAGGTCACCCGGGTTGTCAATTTCCGCGACTTCGCCGCTTTTGCTGACCAGTGGCGACAGACAGGCTCGAATCTTAGTGCTGACCTTAACCATGATGGCAGCGTGGATTTAGCTGATTTAAACGCTCTGGCCGGTCACTGGTCGAATAAGTGTCCCGCCAGCTGGCCGTTTTGAGGGGGGGGGGAATCGACGGTAGCAATATTATCGGTTGGTATGCTGATGACTCTGGTTGGTATAGCTTTATTTATGCCATTTTCGAGCCCGCCACGCTTTTGCTTCTCGGCCTCGGTGCGGTGATTGTGAGAAGGAAACGCAGTTAAGGCGGTCTATATAATCCTGTAGAACCACTGTAGGACAGGTTTTTGGGCTGTAGAATCGACGAACTCGGCTCGGTCTGAGCCACAGGACATCTTTATCCCCCCCACCTCTCTGAACTTCAATTCCTTACCTTCGTCATAGAACCTGCCAAAATACCTCTTTTTTTCTCTTGACAGACACCGGCAAAATGGTATAGTCAAACCCGCCTTTGGCTGGGGGCAAAAGGCAATGAAGAAGAAGATGAGAATGACCGGAGAAGGGTCAAGGTTCGTATATTGCCATTTCTGCGCAACCGGTGCGCTTACAAATATCAACAATTTTTGAGAGGAGAGAAAATGAAACGACTTATTCTCGCTGTTTTGATAGCATTGGGTTGGCTATTTATCAACGAACCACTCAAAGCAGCGGATATCCTTTACTTCACCAGTGCTCCCGGCAGTTGGGTCGGACATGGGCAGACTGAAACGTTCACTTCCCCGACAACTGACTTCTCAGCGGTGTTTATAGAACCTTACGACAATGGAGTAGAGCTTAGATTTATTGATGGCATTACCAACAGGTATTTTCTCGACCTGATTGGGCCTGCTCAAACGTTGCCGACCGTAGGATTCTATCCGAATGCAACCAGATATTCGGTAAGCAGTCCAAGTGTAGGCCTTGATTTTTTTGGAAACGGGAGGGCCGACAATACGCTCACCGGCTACTTCAAAGTTTTGCAGGCGGATTATGGCATCAGTGGAAACATTGTGTCATTCGCTGTCGATTTCACGCAATACGACGATAGCGTGACTGCTAATTGGGTGTCCGGGAGTTTTAGATATAACTCGGATATTCCTATTCCCGAACCCGCCACGTTATTCCTTCTCACCCTCGGCGGCTTAGCTTTAAGAAGGAGAAAATAACAAATATCGTTTAAAATAGCCTTCTTGCTAAAGCTGCAAGTTGCGACTATGTCATCTCTCGCAGCTTTTTCCTTTACCTGACGGGCGGCCTTTCCTATATCAATAAACTCTCCCAATTAACACCTGACGGATAACTCTCAATACGTCTTGTAATCGCATTTATCCTTCTTACTTTTTTTGTGGGCCTGCCCCTCCAAGTCCACCGTTTGACTTTCTCCCGAAGCTCTTCTACCTGTCTTTCGGCCTTTAAGACGTATCCTAATTGGCCAAATCGCCCCAAACAGCATTCATTCCGGCTTTCATAAGACAGGTCGTAACAGTGCCGACAGCCAAAGTATTTACCGCCTGACGATAAAAACAGCGTCCCAACCCGTCGGCCACAGGGCACACCGTTTCTGACCAGCGGGCAGATAAACCAATACCTTACGCCCCCATAATGACACGGTGTTGTTGTTAGACCAATCTTGTAGTCATAATCGGTCTTTTCGCCTGAATTGCGGTCTGTAATTGTGTAGTTAAGCTTTGCATAATACGGCTCGTCCAGCACGTTTATCGCTATCCCTACACTGCTTTTATGCCCCGATAGTGACCACGTCCAGGTCAGTGTCGTGCTACGATAGCCCTCCAACAAGCCAAACTCTTTCAGTTTAGCAATGCTGAGCTTTGTGCTGTCTTCGACTGTATTCTTTTTGCTCCAGTAGTATCTACCCATTTATGTTTCTCTCTTTTCATTGCCGAAATCATTAAGGATTCTCAACTTTGGTAAATACCCGTTTATTTGCTTAACTCGCTTTAAAATAAATAGTTAGACGCTGTTTTCTTGCGTTTTCTTTTCTACGCTTTGATTAACCGTTCCAACAATCGCCTGGCCGCCTTCATTGACGTTGACGTCCCCAACAATCGTCTTTGGCTGACCCCCTGTTCGATACTTCTTCAATGCTTCCATTTGCACCGCGAAAGTCCTCAACATCTTAGTTGCTCGGTCTGCATTTTCTCGTATTCCTACAAAGGTCTGGTCTTTAAGCATTCCTCGTCTTATAGCTGCCATCGCGACGTTGTGTACGCCTATCATTTGGATGGCCAGCATACCTTCAATCTCATCCTGTGGCCGTATCCCGTTTAATATAGCCGTAGCCATATTGATTGCTGTTACAATTGCCTTTTTATCATGACCATCGCTCGATACAGTTCCCTCAAACGTCCCAGCCACTTGTGAAAGCAAATAGTTACTCAGGTCAGGGTCTGCCGTTCCTAATGCCTCAGACATTTTAGCTTCGCGTAACTGGCCTTCAGGGTATTCAATATCTATACTCACCTTACCTGACTCACCCTTAACCTCTTTGAATTTTACGGGTTTGTTTTTGGCCAAATCTTGATACCTGGCAATAATTGCCTTTTCTTCTTCTGTGTATTCCCTTTTTACCAAGCTCTCTGTCTTAGGAGCGGTCTCTTTCTTTTTGGTCGTTTCTTTCGCCATTTATTTTTTCTCCGTATTGTTAGTTTGGATTAACGCTTTGATTGCCGCTTTGATATGCTCCGGCAGGTCTGGCCAGTGCTCGACGACCATTGCCAAGTCCGGGTCTTTTGGGGGTTGAAGGGTGTTCGGCGCATTAGGTGCGCCGGATTCTGCACTGCCACTTGCTGAAATCGGGGTTTTTGATTGCTCTAATGGGGGGTGTTCGAACCCTGTATCGCCCATTTTTCATATCTTTAACGTCTCAGGAACAAAAGTCTATCTGTTACGTCATGAAGATGATAACGAGCTGGCGTCTGTGTTCACCTATTCCAGCGGCAATTACACTATATAACAAATTTGCCTGCCGACGAAAATCAACCCGGCCGAGTCGTAATAAGACCCGGTTTCCGCTTGAAAATCAGAGGCCTGATGTGTATAATTTGTGCTTTTACTTGAAAGGAAAATCGAATGAAATCAGATGTAGCCAATATGTCGCTTGCCCCTGTGGGCAAGAAACGAATACTCTGGGCGGACAATGATATGCCGGTTCTGGCATCGATACGCGAAAGATTCGCAAAACAGAAACCATTGGCCGGCAAAAACGTCTCCGCGTGTCTTCATGTAACCGCCGAGACCGCCAATCTTGCCAGGACACTCAAGGCCGCTGGCGCAAACCTCGTTCTCTGCGGCTCGAACCCGCTCAGCACTCAGGATGATGTCGCAGCATCATTGGTCAAGGATTTCGGCATACCCGTTTTCGCAATTTGCGGCGAAGACCGCAAAACATACTACAAACACATTCACGCAGCCCTCGACCACAAGCCGGTTATTACGTTTGATGACGGCGCGGACCTCGTTAACGAGTTGCACACCTCACGCACTGCCGATGCGCCAAGAATAATCGCCAGTATGGAAGAAACCACAACGGGCGTTATCCGGCTTCGCGCACTCGAAAAATCCGGCAAACTTAAATTCCCCGTCATTGCGGTAAATGACGCAGCAAGCAAACACCTGTTCGATAACCGCTATGGGACGGGCCAATCAACCGTCGATGGCGTGATTCGAGCCACCGACCTCTTACTCGCGGGCAAGAAAGTCGTGGTCGTCGGTTACGGCTGGTGCGGGCGCGGTTTCGCGATGCGATGCAAAGGTATGGGCGCACTCGTCATCGTTACAGAAATCGACCCGATTAAGGCAATCGAGGCCTCAATGGACGGTTTCGATGTTATGCCAATGGCTCAGGCCGCAAAAATCGGCGAGCTGTTCCTGACGCTAACCGGCAATAAAAATGTCATCCGCGGCGAGCACTTCCGCGTGATGAAAGACCGGGCCGTCGTCGCTAACTCGGGCCATTTCAATGTCGAAATCGACATACCGGCACTGACGAAACTAAGCAAAAAGGTAAACAAAGGCGTTCGAGAGCACGTCGATGAATATATCCTCAAAAACGGTAAACGCATACATCTGCTCGGTCAAGGCCGGCTGATTAACCTCGCAGCCGCTAAAGGTCACCCCGCCTCGGTTATGGATATGAGCTTCGCGACCCAGGCGCTCGAGGCCGAATACATTATCAAAAACGCCCGGTCGCTCACCGCCGCCGTTTATAATGTCCCAGTCGAAATTGAAAATATCGTCTGCACGCTGAAACTCAAATCGATGGGCATCTCGATTGACAAGCTGACGCCTGAGCAGGTCAAATATCTCGCCGACTTCGGCGAAGGCACATAACCGGCGGGTAATTCGACATGTTCAAAGCTGTTTTGTTTGACCTCGATGGCGCGCTGCTTTATACGCTTACAGATGTCGCCAACGCGATGAATAAAGCCCTCGTTCACTTTGGCTTTTCGCCTCATCTCGTTGACGCATATAAGTATTTCATAGGTGAAAGCGTTGAAACTGAGGCCCAGCGTGCCCTGCCCAAATCGGCCCGCGACCCCGAATTCGTCAGGAAAGTCGCGGCGTATTCGGAAGAAATCTACGACAAATGCTGGGGCGATAACGCCCATCCATACCCTGGCATACCGGAACTTTTGACGGAACTTCCACGACGCGGCTTGTCTTTGGTAATCCTTTCCAATAAAAACGACCGCTTCACAAAGGTTATGGTCGAAAAAATCCTTTCGCAGTGGCGATTCAAAATCGTCCAGGGCGCATTGCCTGATGTCCCATTGAAGCCCGACCCCACAATGGCGCTGCAAATCGCAAAGAAACTCCGTATTCCGCCCGATCAATTTCTTTACTTAGGTGATACCAGCACCGATATGAAAACAGCCGTCGCCGCGGGAATGTTTCCTGTCGGCTGCGTTTGGGGCTATCGCACCGCCGATGAACTGCTCGAATCCGGCGCAAAGGCGATGATTGATAATCCACTCGACGTCCTCAAGCTACTCGACGAGCTGCGCAAATAAAAACCCCCCGATAAAAATCGAGGGGTTTCAGTTCTTGTTTTACGATAGTGTGATTTTATTTAGGTTTTGGCGCATCCGGTTTGGCTGGTGCCGGCTTGTTTGGCTCGGCTTTGGCTGGTTCCGGTTTCGCGGCGCTGATGCGGGTGGCATTTGCCTCTCTGTCACCCCTGTCGCTCTTGAATACGCCCTTTATCGCATCTCCCGTAACGGTCCCTTCAAACTCTGACTCCATAATGCGACCTCCGAAATCGCTGGTACGAAGGAAAGTAAGTTTCCCGCCTTCGAACTTCATATTTGAAATTTTGCTTTCGTTCCTCTGGCCCATCCATTTGCCGGCAAGCGTGCCGTCCGCGTTCTTGGTGATGGTCAGCTTCTCCACGTTTTCCCTCGCAGGCACATTAACATTCATTTGCCATACGCCAACAATCGCATCTGCTCCAGTTTTTGCTTCTCCCTGTAAAGTCCCATCGAAAGTGGATTCTCCAAACTGCGCCTTGCCTTTACCCGTAATTTTCGTGCCATCGACCGTTCCCTCGTATGTTGTCTTCATCTCCTGGCCGCCAAAACTATTGGTCTGGACAAACTTCAGTTTGCCGTTCTCGAAAGTAATGTCTGACAGCTGGCTTTCACCCCTTTGAGTTAACCACGTTCCCGCGAGTTTGCCCTCGGCGTTCTTCGTAATCGTCATCGTCGCCGTCATAGTCCTTGCCTGCATCTGGCTTTTGAATTCCCACTCGCCAACTACCCCCTCTGCTGCAATAACAACCGGCGACATTACAATGCACGCCAGCACCACAACCGCCACAATCGCTTTGGTATTCATAATTCAATTCTCCAAAAAAACATTAAAAAGAATTTTCATTATACACGAAACAACCGTCAGTAAGACGTTCCGGCATCTATCTTTATTTCAAATATCAGGCGTTTGCCCGGGTCTTTGAGCAAACGGCCTGCCTGTAAAGGGAAATAGCAGTGGAAACCATACCGCTAACGTTGTGATTTTGACGGAGGTATTGCTGGGCGGACTCAGCAAGCCGTCTGGCTTCATCGGGCCTGTCAAAAATGCGTTTAAGGCAATTATAAACGCTAAGCTGGTCATCGGGATTAAAAATGAAGGCGGTTTTGTCTTCGATAATGAGGTCATCGATACCGCCTTTAGACGCTGCGACGACAGAGCCGGCGCTCATCGCGGTCAACAGCAACATATTGAATCTGCCGGATGGTCTGGGTGCGATGAATACGTCGGCGGCAGAACCGGCGGAGTAAAGGCCCAGCGAACGAGGAACGATAGTAACCGCGTGAAGCAGGTCAAGAGAGCGAATTTGTTTCCAGAGCGGCCCTTCGGGTCGTCTTGAAGCGATAAGAGCAACGATAAACTGACAACCATCGACAATCAGGCGATGCAACGCCTGGAAAAGGTTATCAAGATTGGCATAGTTATCGAGAGGCGGAGCCACGACAATACCCGGCAGATGCTCGGGATGCATAAAACACGCGGTGGAATCCTCAACGAAAGTGCCGACGTTGATTTGGCGAACACGGTCGGCGAATTTGGGGTGAGTCGCCACGAAATGGTCAGCGATGGTTTTGGCGGGCACGACAATATTGGCGCAACGAACTGGGGAAAAGGAAATAACAGACCAGTGCGAGGAAATCGAATTTATATTGAGCAGATAGGGGATATCAAGGTTGCGAGCAAGCCAGCGAGCCGTCGCAGCGGAAGTTTCACAAAGACAATGAATAATATCCGGCTCGAATTTACCGACTCGATTAAGAAGAACGTGAAGATTGTAATGCTGCATCAGGGATATATCAATTGCCGGGTGCCTGACGACCTCGACAGCCGGCGGGATGATGGAGTCGGCATCGCTTCCCGGCGGGCATATCAAAACGACCGGGACGGCCTCATCGGCTAGGCCGACGAGCAGGTGCTTGAGATATGAAGGATATTCGGCAAGCGTGCGGCGAGACGCGATAAGAGCGACTCGCGGCGGCTTAGGCACCTCCGGCTCAAAATCCGTAGTCATTTGCTCGTCCGTCATCATATTCCCTTAAAAACAGGGGTATTATAGCAGAGGCAAAGATTATCTGCTATTGATGATTGATTATTGATTATCGATTATTTGAGGACTAACGTATTTTGAGGGTAGCCAGGGCGATAGCGGCAAATGCGGCGGCAACAAGCCAGAAACGGACAACGACCTGCGGTTCAGACCAGCCGATAAGGTGAAAATGGTGGTGGATTGGCGCGCATCGGAAAAGACGTTTGCCGCCCGTGTATTTAAAATAGGAAACCTGCAGGATAACGCTGAAAAGCTCTATCATAAAGACGCCGCCGATGATAAGCAGAAGAATTTCATTTCTGGTGGCAAGCGCGCCATAACCCATAGCGGCGCCGAGGGGCAGCGAGCCGATATCTCCCATAAAGACCTGCGCGGGATGACAGTTAAACCACAGGAAACCGAGGACTGCCCCGAGAATAGCGGAAAAGAATATGGCCAGCTCGCCCGCCTGCGGGATAGCAGGCAAGAGCAGATAGCTTGACCAAGTGGCGGTAGATGTCCGGCTCATTGGTTCGGAGGCGACATAACAGAGAACGGCAAGAACAAATGAGGCAATACCCGTGCAGCCGGCGGCGAGACCATCCATACCATCGGTGAGATTGACGGCGTTGCTGGTGGCGGACAGATACAGAATAGCGATAAGGATAAACATCCAGTTGGCTAAGGGCAGGCCGTGTTTATAGAAAGGAAGCCAGAATTTTCGGCCGTCTTCGATATTTGTGAAATCGATATAGAGGAAGGAGGCGATAAGAACTGCGCCGCCGAACTGGAAGAGGATTTTTTCCCAGGGTTTGAGACCATCCCGGCTGCGATGATGCGATTCAGCGGTAAGCTTTAGCCAGTCATCAACTGCACCGAGGGCACCGAACCACAGGACGAGGATGATTGCCTTTTGGATGAACGGATTGTTAAGCTTGGCCCAGAGAATGGTGGAGCCAAGCACGGCGATAATTATAATCAGGCCTCCCATAGTCGGGGTATTGGCTTTTTGCTTGGTAAGCTCATTAAGGGACGCGAGATAGAATTCGGGGCGGTCGCCGATTTTTTTCCGCATAAGCCAGCGAATAAGCGGCGGACCGAGCACAAGCGCGATAACCAGCCCTGTCAGCAGGGCCGCGAAGGCGCGGAACATTACCTCCTGATAGGCGTAGAAACCCAGCCGATGGCTAACGGTGTTGCGAAAAAACCAGAGAAGATGATAAATCATTTTATTTTCGTCTTCCGTGACCAGTAACCGCCGCCCCGCTGTCTAACACACGAACGGGCTGACGATTCACTGACGATAACTTTTTAGTTTATCAACAACAAGCTCAAGCTTATTAACGCGTGAGCCCTTGACCAGTATTATATCGGAATCTTTTATCAAATTCCGCAAGTTATTGCAAAGGTCTGTATTGCTTGTGAAGCTGCAGGTCACAATGTCGGGCGAGGCCTTCTTCGCAGATTCCGCGGCAACGGCAGCAAGGTTGCCGAGCGTGATGAGAAGATTTACCCCTGCTTTTGCGATTTGTTCGCCAAGCTGACGGTGTAAAATCTGTTCGGAATCGCCAAGTTCCGCCATATCGCCGCAAATAAAGACGGCCCTGCGTTTTTGACTGCCGGCGAGGTTCGCGAGGATATCCAGGGCGTTTTTCATCGAGGCAGGGTTGGCGTTATAGCAATCGGATATAACGGTGAGTGAGCCAAGCTGCAACATTTCAGTCCGCATAGATACGGGGTTGATGGTTTTTATGGCGTCGGCAAATTGCTCGGCTGTAATACCAAGATTTGAACAGATTGCCCAGGCAGCGAGGGCGTTTTCAACATTCCCCCTGCCGGGAATCGGAACTTCAACAGGCACGTCATCGATAGTCAACTCACTGGCAAGCGGCCCGACGGAAATATCGCGTGCGAAGTAATCAGCGGATGCGGAACAGGAAAAAGTTTTAAAAATTAAGCCGGCCCGGCGGGCGGTATCAAGTAATGGCGGGCAATCAGCGTTAATGATAAGAGCGCCCGATGATACAAGGCCTTTAGCGATTGATAATTTTTCTTCGGCGATTTTCCCGACGGAGCCAAAGCCGGCAAGATGAGCGGGATAAACATTGGTAACCACAGCAATATCCGGCGCGGCGATTCGGGCCAGATACTCGATTTCGCCTGTATGGTTGGTGCCCAGTTCGACAATGATAATTTCCTGATTCGGCTCAGCCCCAAGCAGAGTCAAAGGCAGCCCTATGAAATTATTGAAACTTTTGGGCGACTGGAAAACCTTGAAATGCCGGCTAAGAACGTGGTGAGTGATTTGTCTTGTTGTCGTTTTGCCTGCTGAGCCGGCGATTGCGACAACCTTGAATTTACAATCCTTACGATACCAGGAAGCGAGGTCGCCCAGGGCTTTTATTGTGTCGGAAACCCGAAGAACCGCTTTACCCGGGAATTTCCCTGCGGGAATGTTTTTGCTTACCACCGCACAAACAGCGCCTTTATCAAAAACGTCGGCCAAAAAGTTATGACCATCGAAATTCTCGCCCGAAATGGCAAAAAAACAGTCGCCGAGCTTTGCTGTTCGTGAATCCGTGCTTACATCAGTCACGTCACAATTTGCGCCCTGTGTCTTATGACACGCCTTTATTATTTTGGCCAAATTTTCAATTGAAAGCTTTTTCATTTTTTGGTTTTAAGCAAATCAAGGGCGATTTGCTGGTCGCTGAAGGGAAATTTTTGTTTGCCGATAATTTGATAACTCTCGTGGCCTTTGCCGGCAATGATAACAACGTCGTTTTTTTTCGCTGACTCAATCGCAAGGGCTATTGCCTTTTTCCTGTCGGACTCGATTTTTATTTTGGGAGAGTTAGGGTTTTTGAAGCCGACTACGATTTGATTGATTATATCATCTGGATTTTCGGTTCTTGGGTTATCGCTTGTTACTATGCCTAAGTCCGCGTATTTTTCAACTACTTTTGCCATACGAGGTCGTTTGGTTTTGTCCCTGTCGCCGCCGCAGCCGAATACGACGATGAGACGGGCCTTACATAATGGCTTTAGAGTTGAAAGGACGTTATCGAGGGCATCGTCGGTATGGGCGAAATCAACAAGAACGGTAAACGGCGCATCAGATTTTACATTTTCAAGCCGGCCGGGTATTGCGTCGAGAGCGGACAAGCCACGGGCAACGGTTTTGAGGTCGAGGCCGGCAGACAGACACAAGCCCGCGGCGGCAAGATGATTGGCAACGTTAAATCGGCCAAGCAGAGGCGTTTTTATGCGGATACTTTGCCCCTTATAATGAAGGGTAAATGTCGTGCCTGAGTCATCGATTGAGTGAATTTCCGCGGAAAGGTCGGCTTTCTCATCAACAGCAAACCATAGAATTTTGGCCTTGGTAATCGCGGCGATTTGTTTTGAGTATGGTGATTGCTTATTAAGAACGGCTGTCGCGTCGGAAGAAAGCGCTTCGAAAATCTTTGACTTGGCAACCAGGTAATTTTCGGTGGTTTTATGGTAATCAAGGTGGTCGCCTGTAAGATTAGTAAATGCAGCGGCTTTGAAATTAATCGCGGCGACACGGTTCTGGTCAAGGGCATGGGAACTGGCCTCGATGACCATATATTTTGCGCCAGCTTTTAGCATCTGCAATTGCGCTTTCGCGATAGTCAGGCAATCGGGGGTAGTCAGTGGCGCAGGTGAGATATCGATGCCGGTGTCATAAATGACGGTTCCAATTAAACCGCATTTTTCCCCGGCGGCCTGAAAACAGGAGCGGACGAGGAAAGTTAACGTTGTTTTGCCCTTGGTTCCCGTTACGGCAAGGTTGGTGAGTTTATCAGCAGGGTTGCCATTGGCAGCCTGGGCAAGAATGGCAAGGGCAAGGGAGGAATCAGGAACGGCGATGACCTGGATTCCCGCTTTCGCGGGAATGGCAACTGAAGAAGATGACTGGCAGACGACGAATTTTGCGCCTTTGGTGAGGACCTGGGGGATAAAGTCGTGGCCATCGACGTTTGGGCCTTTGACAGCGACGAAGATATCACCCGGCTCGACGATACGAGAATCATCGCACAGCCGGGGTGAATTGCCCGAACGAACAAGCATCAACAGTTCATCAAAATTCATAGCGTTAGGAGTATTTTAGAATGATAACTTGTCGGATGCAATGAAAGGTTTATACTAATCAGAGAAGATATTCGCAAACTCCAAATAACTTGGAAATACGGGGATGATTATGAAGGTAAAAATTTTCGCGATTGGGCTTATCGTTCTGCAATTCGCGGTTTTGGCAATAGGACAAACCGATGACGTCGAATATTACGCTGTATTCGTGGATGGGACCAAAGTCGGGCATGCGATAAACAGCAGAGTCGTTACAGGCGAACAGGTTACGACGACAGAAACTGTTGATATGACGCTAAATCGAATGGGAAAGACCGTTCCAATGAAGACAAAGGAAATCTGCGTTGAAACGGTAAATGGAGAGCCGATATCGTTCACCTCCGAACAGGATATGGGAATAGTAATGATGAAAACAGATGGCAACGTAGGCAAAGACGGAAAGGTCCGGATACGGACGACAGGAATGGGGGCCGTGCAGGAAAACACTATTGCGTGGCCAAAGGGAGCGGTTATGGCAGAGGGGCTGCGCCTGATTGAGCTGGAGAAAAAACTGAAAGAAGGCACAAGTTACGATGTAAATGTGTTCAGCCCCGGAATAATGGCTGCTGTTCATTCCCGCATGAAAGTCGGGGCAAAACAGGATGTCGATTTATTGGGCAGAATCGTGTCGCTGACAAAAGTCGAGACGGTTATGAGTATGCCCGGAACCGGCGAGATTGCTTCGACTGGTTACGTTGACGAGCAGTTACGGGCGTTAAAAAGCATAATGCCTATGGCAGGTATGAACGTGGAGATGCTGGCCTGCACGAAGGAATTCGCGATGAGAAACAACCAGCCCGCAGAAATAATTGACAAGATGTTTTTGGCAAGCCCTGAGCCGATTGAAAACGCTGGGTCGGCAAAATCGATTACGTATTACCTGAAACCAATCGCTCAAACGACAAATCTCATGATACCATCGAGCGATAACCAGCAGGTTCAGAAGCTCGAAGACGGAACGGTAATAGTGAAAGTAGAACCAGTGAGTATGCCGACAGGCGGAACATTCCCATATAAGGGAACAGACGCGAATATCGCAGAGATGATGAAGCCGGGCAGATTTGTGCAAAGCGACGACGCGAATATAATCGCCCTTGCGAAACAGGCAGTTGGCAACGCAAAGGATTCGGCTGAAGCAGCAAAAAGAATCGAGGAGTTTGTGTCTAAATACGTAAAAGACATCAGCTTGTCGGTTGGATACGCCTCGGCGGCAGAGGTCGCGGCGAGCAGGAGAGGCGACTGCACGGAATTCGCGGTCCTGTGCACGGCGATGTGCCGGGCGGCAGGGATACCGGCAAAAGTAACAGTAGGTGTGGCATACGTAAATGATTTTGAGGGCAAAACCGGCTTTGGCGGGCACGCCTGGACTGAGGCGTATATAGGCGATAAATGGGTCGGGCTTGATTCGGCGTTCAAAGCAGGCGCCCTCGGAAAATTCGACGCGGGGCATATCGCCCTGGCATCAGGCAACGGCGAGCCGGCGAACTTCTTCAACATGGCGACGACATTAGGCAAATTCAAAATTGAAAAAATAACCGTTGAACCCGAAAAGTGAAGCCGTCACTCGAAACGGATGTCTTCGATAACCAGCTGGACGGAATGGTTGCCGTTAAACGAATCAATCGCGGCGTGATAGGCAATATCAAATGAATCCCGTTCCAGAAGTTTCTTTTCGAGCGGCCCCATCCTAAAACCAATGCAGCGGATTGAGTTGGTGTGGTCTGTAACAGCAAACTGGAGGTGGTCGGCAGTCGCTCCTACCCTGCGAGGCACAGAACAAAGACGAACCCCCTTTGTTGCAAACAGTGGCTCAGGGTTGCCCTGCCCGAACGGGCCGAGAGTTTGCATTTCACAAACGTTTTCATAACTGAACTCGGACAACAATGCGAGAGCATCGATATTGAGCTTGCTGACACAGTGTTCCTCAGATAAATGCTGTTGAGCATACTCTTCGAGGGCATCCGCGAATTTCTGGATGTTTTCAGGCAAGACCGTAACGCCCGCGGCCATTTTGTGTCCGCCGAAAGTAACGAGATGCTCCGAACAGGCGGAAATTGCTGCGAGAATATCTAAACCGGGTACAGAACGCCCAGACCCCTGCGCGGGCGTTGAGCCAGAGTTAATTATAATCGTGGGGCGGGAAAATTTATCGACGATTCGAGACGCGACTATACCAACAACACCGCTGTGCCAGGAAGTATCAGCCAGCACGATGGTTTTTCTTTCGGGGTTGTCGAGGCCCTTTTCAGCAATAATCTGGCAGGCGTGGTTGTAAATTTTGCGTTCGAACCGCTGACGTTGCCCGTTTTGACTCTTGAGATACTCGGCAACTTGCGTGGCGTGGGCAAGCGAGGTGGAAGTCAGCAACTCGACTGCCAAACGGGCGTGGCCTATTCTGCCCGCGGCATTTAGCGTAGGGGCAAGACGAAAACCGATATGATAGCTGTCGAGACCTTTGCCGGTAAGCTCGGCGGATTCAATGAGGGCCTGCAGGCCGGGTAATTTGGTGTCGGAAAGCAAACTCAAACCAAAACTTGTGAGCGTCCTGTTTTCACCTCGAAGCTCCATAACGTCGGCGATGGCGCCCATAGCCGCTAAAGATGTGGCATTGAGCATAAAATCACGCATTTGCGGGTTGAGCTTTGGTCCTGTTTTGAAAAGGTCCGCGACAGCCCAGCCCAGTTTGAACGCAACCAATGAGCCGGAAGAATCAGGATTGGGATATGACTTATCGAGTGCGGGATGAACAATAACTAATGCCCGTGGTAGCGTGTCGGCGAACTGATGGTGGTCCGTGATTATCAAATCAACACCGAGTTTTTTTGCCAGGTCAGCTGCGGTGTTAGCGGTAATACCACAATCAACGGTTATAAGCAGTTGAGTTCCGGCTTTAGCGATTGATTCGACCGCCTCGACATTAAGGCCGTAGCCCTCGTCGATGCGGTGCGGGATGTAATAATCAACGTTTGCGCCGAGGAGCGTAAGAATTTGCCAGAGAATCGCAACGCCCGTGATACCATCGACGTCGTAGTCGCCATAGAGCGTTATTTTTTGCTTTTGACTAACTGCCAATTGAATTCTTTTGGCGGCGTCACAAACGCCGGGAAGCAATTCCGGGCTGATTAGGTCGGTCAGTTTGGGCCTGAGAAACGCGGAGCCGGATTGCGGGTCGGTAACGCCTCGATTGATGAGCAGTTGAGCGAGCAACGGCGAAACCTTGAGCGATTTGGCAAGCTGGTCGGCACGAGGGTCTGCCAGCGATATAACCCAGGTTTTTTCTGCGGAATTTGCACGCCGATGATTTTTGTGAAGCGGTTCACAGGAAGATGATTTGCCTTGCGTCCGTGCAGAAGTTCGCATTAGTTAATATCCTGTCTATATTTTACAACATAATCGTGATGATGACTTACAGACAGAGTGTATCAGAAAGATGTGTGCTTTTCAAGGATTGTTCAGGCACGCATATAAAGACAGTCAGCATAACTGTTTGCCAGAAACAATTGTTTTCGCAAACAGAGCTTTTACTGCGTTTTTAATAATCGCACGGGGCCAACCAAACCTGCGGAGACAGGATTTGGCTTCGGGCCTTGTTTGGGAGTTGTTACCTTTATTTCGATAGTGTTTTTGCCTTTCTTAAGGGTATCCGCAACATCGTAGATATGTCGCCCATACCAGCGGACACCGAGCGATTTGCCATTTAGTTTTACTTCTGAAATACCACCACATTTACCAAGGTCAAGAACGGTTCGTTTTTTGTCGGGGGCGTTAAATTCGGCTTTATACAAAATCGTGCCGGCGAAACCATTTAGCTGGGAATCTTTTTCCACACCAAAGTCGATTAGTTTGTCGATTTTACGTGTGAACTTCTCGCCCGCATAGCTGGTAAATTCCGCCTGCCAATCAGCTTTGATTTCGAACCCGTCGTTGAAATCGACCACGGGCTGCGGCTTTACTGATTTTGCTTTCATATTCGGGTCAAAGACCAAAAGCAGCGAACCTGCCGGCTCGATGCCGATATTCAGGTTGCCGGGCTTGTCGCCATAGGCGAATACACTGCGTTCGCCGGTATCAGGATTCCAGACCCAGGGTGTCTTGCCGGCGGTATTGAAATCCGCGCGGAAAGATACGGGGGCGGCGTTATCGGTATTGGCGAAAAAGAATATATCTCTGCCTTCGGCAAGGTAATGGACGAAAAGAAGCTTATCACTCGACGGAGAAATCCTGACGGTTGGTAATACGCTGATTTTTTTCATCATATCAGATGTCCAGGACAGCAGATTATTCTTATCTTTGTCCGGGGCTGGAATGAACAAAACCCGGTTTGGGTCTATTTCCTTGATATGACGCATCGTAATCTCGACGGCAATGCTTCGCTGAAGGAGTTCTCTGAAGCCGGCGCCGGTCATCGGTTCCCGGCCTATGAAGGCGATTTTGCCGCCATTGGCACCAAAGAAACGCAGATTCCTCGCAGCAAGAAAATCTTCTATCGAGAATGAATCGGGGACGATAACTGCTTCGTAGGTCTGCGAGCCGAAGTGCAGTTTGCCGTCATCGAAAGTTGCCTGTGAGACGATTTTATCGCTGACGAAATCGACGGTATAGCCGTTCTGACTGAGGGCATGCCAAAGAGGGAACAGATACCAGATATAATCGGCCATCCTGGTCTCAGAAGGTCCGCAATCGCTCCAGAGGTCAGCGGCTGGAAGGAAAATGGCAATACGGGCCTGGTGGCGGGAGTTCCGCAACAAACAAGACAATCGGGCGTTGCGTTCGGTCCAGCTTCCGATATGCAACCACACAGAATTACGTTCGCCCGGCAAGGAAACCCCGGCCAGAATGGATTGATTGTCCCCTGTAACAAATGCAATGTCATCGCTTATCTTCAGCGATTCGAGATTTTCCGTATTACCAACTGTTGACTCGCCGATTACGAGGGACTTGTCGGCAAGATGCGCAGCCGAGGATACGATTTTATCCCAGGTTCGATATCTCATATTGGTGCCAGTGCCTGATGTATCTCCCTGAAATATATCGAGCGGCACTGAGCAACTGTCGAGAATATTAACGGAACCTGCCGGAACACAGGACAGAGCGCCATTATCGCGGCAGAAATTCTTGAAGGTATGGGTGAAACGTTCGTTATACAGCCCAACGAGAGCCGAATAGAAGTCATAACGCGTTCGGCGAATAGTATCGTAGAAACGTGTCCTTGCCTGGGGCAAATCATTATCAAAAATGGCCGGCAGATAAGACGTTATGTCATAGCCGTACCGCTTTAGGAACTGCTGCGCAAAATCACTTGTCCAGTTTACAGCGGCAGGTTCAAAAGAAGGACATTCAATCGAATGAATAGAATCGCCGAACTTGCTGCCAGACATTGGGTTGAGTTTGGCTGAGATATTATTGAAATATTTTTCCGCCGCCCGCTTATTGAGCATATCAAGGGCGGGCGAACCTGCTGGAGTTGTAACAGGACGCAGAACGCCTGCGTAAAGGGTATTGGTGTTGGCATCGTTAATATCGATGATAACTGTGCCGTCTGGCTTGATTTTCCCGATTAGTTCTTCGCCCGGCGAAAAACTCAGCGCATCCGTTTGAATCAGACGCAGAAAAACCAGCTTATTATTCGGGTCACGACTATTGACAAGGTCGTTTACGTTCACAACAGAGATTGCAGGCCCGGTGAACTTCTTTTTGCTTATTGCGATTTGCAGGCCCTGCTCGGCGGGCGAGATAAATGGGCCGCCCAAGATCGAGCCAAGCGACAAATCCACAATCATCCCACGTTGTTTTGCTGCATCTGCGGCCAATTTGAGCGATTGTGCGTTTACGTCCTCGCCGAGGGTTATCTCGACGCCGCCAAAACCCGCGTTTTTGAATGCCTCAAGCCGGCTTATTATTTCCTGCTCGCCCGGGCTATTGGCGTCCCAGCGCCACTGAACAATAGGTCTGGCGGACATCGGTGGATTCTTAAACCCGTTATAAAAATTGTCCGCAGATAACACTGGGGGGACGAAAAACAATGAGAGAATTAATACGTGATATACACGGCATTTTATCATTCTACTGTCATCGCAAATCATTTGTTATCTTCCTCTTGAATGTTATTGAGTTCCATACCGAATCTGTCTAACTTTTTATGCCCCTCGTCATACTGGGAATACGCGTTATGAAGGTGCTTGCCGAGAACGTCCCAGATTGCGGTGAAATCGGCAAAGGAGGCGTTGAGTTTTTTGAGATTCTGGCGTATTTCACCGGCCTGTTTTTCGATTTGCAATCCGTGAAGTCCCATCACGACCGTCATCAGATACGCGTAAAGCAGATTGGGCGAAACAGGAACGATTTTTTTATCAAGCGAATACTGGAGAATATCCTTAGCGTCATCAGGATATTTGATAATCGCCTCATAATAAACGTTTTCAGCGGGAATATACATAAGGGCAAAATCAAGAGTGCCCTCGGCAGGCCTGATATAACTTGCCGCAATTTTATCGATGTGCTTGATTATGTCGTTGTGAAACTGCTTTCGCAGACGAATCCGTTCATCGTCCTTCTCCACCTTGAGCAGCAGTTCAAAGCTCGAAAGCGGGAATTTGGCGTCGATTGGGGCGTTATAGCCGGCCAAATGAATCAAGGCATCGACCTTCTGACTATCCCTGAAGGAATATTGAAGCTCATAGCTGTCCTTAGGGAGAATCTGTGCAAGCAGGTTCTCAAGCGACCATTCGCCGAGGCCGCCGCGAAGTTTCGGGCTTGCGAGAATTTCCTGAAGACGCTTTACGTCGTCGCCGACTTTCTGCATCTGCGTGCTGGCGGTAATTAACTGACCGATTTGATTATTGAGCTTGCTTAGTGTATCCGTTGAAGATTGCAGACCCTGAGTCAATGTAGATTGACCTTTTTGAAGAGAATCCTGAATGTTGTTTCGGGTGGAATCAGCCGACTTCAAAATGGAATCGAGCTGCTGCTGGAGAGACGTTACAGCGGCTTGCTGCTGGGTGAGCTTATCCCTGTTTGCAGAACTGGTGCTGAACTGGTGAATCAAAACTATCGCCAGCAGAACAGCCACTATAACCAGCAGAATCGTTTCCATAATCAAACCCTTAATAGAACCGGGGTATTATAGAACTTTTGAGGAGATTCGTCAAAGCAGACGATTAAATTCCTGCTTCTACAGGAGTGACAAACCGGACTCTTCCCGATATGGTTTACGCGGCGGCGGGTTCGGAGCTGTAATGGTCAAAGTTGACGGATATTTTCTTGCTGATGCCCTGTGTCTGCATGGTTACGCCGTAAAGCATATCCGTAACGCTCATCGTTCGCTTTGAGTGCGTGATTATAATGAACTGGGATTCCTTTTGGAATTCTCTGACAATAGCGTCGAAGCGTTCGTTGTTGGCCTCATCGAGAGCGGCGTCAACTTCGTCTAAGAAGCAGAACGGGGACGGTTTTGCCTTGAAGACGGAGAACAATAACGCGATGGCGGTCATTGCCTTTTCACCGCCTGATAATAACGAGATACTCCGGGTTTCCTTGCCGGGAGGTTTCGCGACTATTTCGATGCCCGCGTCGAGAACATCGATATCGGGGGCCTCTTCGAGAATAATGTCGGCTTTTCCGCCGCCGAAGAGCTTGCGGAAAATCTGCTGGAAATGACCGCGGACAAGCTCGAACGTCTCAAGGAACTTTTCTCTGCTTATCTTGTTTAGACGGTTGATTAATTGCTGCAACTGGCCCTTGCTGGAATTTAGGTCCTCGACCTGCGTCGAAAGGAAACTGTGCCGCTGTTCGAGGTCCTGCTGCTCCTGGATCGCGTCGAGATTGACGTTGCCCAGTCGCTCGATTTTACCCCGCAGCTCGGCGATTTCCTCACGCACCTTTTCCCAGTCAACAGCGGTGTCCTTATAATTCTGGTAGGACTGGAGCAGGTCAAGCTGTAACTCATCACGGACCCTTGCAATTAGGTCTTGCTGTCTCACATCAAGCTGGCCAAGTTCGATTTTAACCTCATTTATTTGCTGCTCAATCTGGCTTTGCCCGGCGCGTTTCTCACGCAGCACCTGCTCATTGCTCTTTTGCTCGGCAAGAAGCTCTTCGATTTGCTTGTGCAACTGGGAACTGTTTTGCTGCTTTTGGTCTTTCTCGCTGAATAACTCGGAGACAGTCGATTCGGAAGCGAGGATGTCGCTCTGGGCTGCCAGTGCCTGGTCGGCGCAGCTTTTGATTTCGGATTCCGCAGCCGCGACGGCCCCTGCGTTGGCAGCAAGCTGGGTCTGGAGCGACTGGATTGTCTGAATCAGCGATTGGCGATGCTCAGATATCTGGCCAAGCGAAACTTTGAGGTTAGTCAGCTTGTCGGAAAGCGTCTGCTGATGCCCCTTGAGATTCGAGTAATCGCCCTGGAGCTGATTGATTCGGGCATTGCGCTGGTTGTTGACGGTCTCGAGCTCCTGAAGCTTTTGCTTCGACTCGTATTCCTTCTGGACGGACTGCGCGATTTGTTTTTCGAGCTGGTCGATTTCGCCTGTGATGAGGGGCTGTTCTTCCCTGAGCCGTTTTATGCTCTCTTCGAGTGAAGCCAGTTTCGAGTTTATCTGAGTCTTTTCGGTATTCGCTTCGTAAACCGCGGTGCGAAGGTCTTTGCAGAGTTTCGTAAGATGGTCGCCCGTGCGGATTGCCTCGTCAATCTGGTTCTGGAGCGTGTCTATTTCATTAGTGATATTGGTAATAGTATCCTGCAACTGGCGAAGCCGGCTTTTTCGGGAGATAAGCCCTGCCGCCCTGCCGAGGGGGCCAAGCTTGATGAAGCCGTCGCCCGCGGCAAATTCGCCTTTGAGAGTAACGAATTTATAATCAGGCCCAAGCATTTCGGATAACTGGCCGACTTTATCGATTGAATCGACGATTAAGGTCTTGCCTAACAACGCCCAGACAAGCGACGCGTATTTGGGCTGGTAATTTACGAACTCAACAAGACGCCCCTTCACGCCCGACAGCGTCGATAGGTCATCGGTATTCACAAACGGCTCGATTTTGTCTGAGCTTATGAAATGAACCCGGCCATCGAGCTTATCGACAGCGTCTTTGCCCGCCAGCAGCTTCTCAGTCGAGGCAATAACCACAGCATCGGTCTTGTCTTCAAGAGCCGCCTCAACCGCCGCGGCATAATCAATATGCGCGGTGATAATATCCGCGAGAATCCCCTCGACGTAATCGAACTGCGACTGGTTTTCGAGTATGCGTTTTGCCCCCGCCTTGACGCCCTCCCGACGATTTTCCATATCCGTCAAAACTGCAAGCTCACTCGCCAGTGCGCTTCTGGCTTCTTTGCTGTTTGCTAAGCGTTTTTTGTCCGCCTCGACGCGAGCGATGCAGGTATCGGATTCCTTGCGTTTGTTGTCGAGGTTTTTTGTTAGGTCGGACAAAACGGTCTCGATATCATTTAATCTCGCATCGCATTGTGCCTTTTCAGTCAGGAGTTTTTCAAGTTCTGCACCGGCTACCTGGGCACGACCCGCGAGGCGGTCTTTTTGAGAAGAAAGATTGGTGCGATATACGGATATGCTTTGAAGCTCATTGTGAAGCTGGGCGGTATGCCGGACAATATCAATTATCCCTGATTTCTCGTCTTCAAGCTCCGCTTCGAGCGAAGAGCACTGGGCATTAATATCGGCAATTTCCCGGCTGGTTTGCTCGACGTCGAGATTGCACTGTTCAAATGATTTTTCGTTTTCCTGCTGCTTCGCCTGGTATTTTTCGAGGTCGATTGCAAACTCATTTTTTTGTTCGTCGAGCTGTTGTGCCCTCGTTACCGCGGCGGCCTTTCTTTGCTCAAGCTCTTTAATCCTGGTTCGCAGGAATTCTATCCGCTGCATCTGCTGCTCGATTTTGCTCTGCACCGCCACAAGCGAATTGTCGGTGTGGTTGATGCTGTTTTCCGTATCGATTATCTGCTGGCCTATCTGGCTAAGCAGAGTATCGTGTCTTGCCACGTCAGCGGCAACTACGGCAAAATTCTTTTCCGCTTCATCGAGCCCAGCTTTCTTCTGGGCCGCGGTCTTGTAAATTTTATCGAATTCCGCCAGCGAGTAATTGACCTGAAGCTCCTTTAGCCGTTGCGTGTATTGAACATAGCTGCGGGCTTTGCCCGCGGCGAGCTTGACGCTTCTCAATCGGCTGGCGACCTCGCTGACAATGTCGGCAAGACGAAGAAGATTTTGCTCGGTGCGTTCGAGCTTGCGAAGAGCTTCTTCCTTGTGCGCCTTGTATTTGCTTATGCCCGCCGCCTCTTCGAATATCACTCGTCTCTCGACGGAAGACGCGCTAAGAAGACGTTCGACCTGTCCCTGCTCGATAATCGAATATGCCCTGACACCGACGCCGGTATCCATAAACAATTCGCGGACGTCTTTTAGCCGGCAGAGTTTATTATTGATTCTGTATTCGCATTCGCCGCTCTGATAGATGCGCCGGGTAATCTGGACCTCGTCGGCATCAATGGGCAGTCGGCCCGACTCGACGCCGGCGGTATTGGAAAGGAACAAGCTGACTTCCGCGCAGCCGGCAGTTTTTCTACTGGCGTTGCCGCTGAAAATGACATCCGTCATTCGTCCGCTGCGCAAACTCTTTGCGCTTTGTTCGCCGAATACCCATTTTACAGCGTCAACAACATTGCTTTTGCCGCAGCCATTGGGGCCGACGATACCCGTTACCGCTGCTGAAAATAGGAACTCCGTTTTATCTGCAAAACTTTTGAAGCCGTCGAGGATAACTTTTTCAAGTCGCATTTATTAATCCTTAATAATCAGGCAAAACCACGGGCGGAAGAGAAAATAGTCAAAGGATGACGAAAGCCCTCCTGCCAATACTCTTCTGCCGCAAACACGAGGAAGCTCAAAACCATAAAGTCCTATAATTATACAATCATTATTATTACTACGCCAGTTCTGTCCTGGCGACACAGTCCGATATTCTTCGCCTTTACTTATAAACTTTCAATTCAGTCCCTATGTTTTGTTCTAACATTATCGGTCGAAGAGTCGCTATTTCTTTATAATTGGCATATTTTTCGGGAACGGGCCTGCGTAAAATTCCGCCTGAACGGCACCGGAATCGACCATTTTGTTAAGAAGTCCCACAAGAGTAGAATAGGGAACACCAAGTCCCGGCCCACCCTGAGCAGTCGGGGTCAACGGCTCTCGGCACAATGTCTCAATGATATCAGCAATATCAAGCGAGCTTTTCAACTGGATAATTGTATCTGTCCGCTTGGGGTGCCTTCGGATTATCGTGGCGTATTTTTCGCCGGCAGGAACGTTTATGGTAATAGTCCCGTCATGTGTCTCAATGAAAGTATTACTCCGGCAGTATATCGGGGCACCGAGGATTACGACGCAGGCCTGGTCCCGACGAGAAATCAGGATGGCAGGTTTTCCCGCCTCCGTTACCTGGTCGAGGTAAAAACTGTTGGCTATCAACCTTCGGGAGACGGCGGCGTCTTTCAGGCGAACAAGCTTATCATAAGCAATGAGGCGGGCAGTCAAATCATCGTCCCGCAGCAGTGAACGAAACATCGAGGTGGCATCCTGTCCGGCAGCCGTATTGGCAAGAGCATTAATCGCCTCTATACGGTAGGGTGAGTTTTTATCGGTGGCCATACCCCAGAGGGCTTCCCTGCCTCTCTGATCGCCGAGGTTGAACATACAGCGCGCGGCGCGGAGGCGGACTTCGGGGTCGGACGAATTTAGCAGTGCCGCCAGTTTCGGGGTTGTGATGTTACCCATGGCTTCGAGAGCTATTTCGCTTGGATTTTTATCCTTGGAGCCGGCGAGTTTCTCTATATTAGTCATTAACCTTTTGGCTGTAAGTTCAGGCGAATCAAAAAGATATGTAGCCCTTATGAGCTGAATGAATCTGCCTTTTGCGTCTATGTATTTTGTCGGGATTCGCAGTTCGATATTGCCCGGCGCAAGCGCCATAGCGGTTTCGTAGCCGAATCGTTCGTTTATACGATTCCGGATTTGGCTTGCAACGCGGTAATCAGGCACGCGAAGGGCAAGATTGACCTTGTATTCCTCGATTACAGAGCCGCCGCCCAGAACGTAGCCAACTCTCTGGTCCTGCGAATCGGAAGCCGTGGAATCGACAAATACCGGGCCTTCGGCAGCAGCAAGGGGCTTAATGCTGGTGCCAGCCTGTTGTGTGTCGAAGAGGTCGGTGCCGTAGAGCCAGCCGCCTTCGAGAGAGGTTGTTTGTGTGCCGGGCAACGCGGTAACCCTGAGGTCAAACCGCTGATTTTTTGAAGCGGCTGGCGGAATCATACCCTCGACAACTACAACGGCAGTATCCGGACTGTTGATAAGCTCATCAACATTGACTTTGGCGCCGCCGAGCCGCTGGAGTATGTATTTTTTCAGATTCTCCCTTATCTGTGGAGGACACTCAGACGAACCCGTACCGTTAAGCCCCCCTACCAGGGCATAACCGCTTACCGGTATCGCGTCGGAAGCGAATATTTCAGCATACATACCGATAGTATCGTTTACCGCGTTACTGTCGGCTGCTTTCTGGTTTTTCGCTGTCCTGCCGCCGGCACAACCGAAAGTAGCCGCAAGAAACGCTAACGTTACGCACCATAATGTTTTGCGAAGATAATTTTTCATAAACAAAACACATCTCCCGTATTAGTTTGGCTGCCCCTGCCGAGGCAAAATACTAAACAGTTTTTTAAAACTCATCAATGGATTTATCGGCCAAAAGCCGCCGGATACACCATTTAATCGCATAATACGCGACAGGCAGCTATGAATTCTTTAGCCCTGAGAAGGTTTGTCTGTGCCTGCCTGTGGTCCGCAGAGGCAAATGAAGAATCGTCGGACTCGGCCCTGGAATTGAAGGCCTGACGAAAATACTTATAAAACTTTTCGTCGAAGAGACCCGTTTTCACAAAAGCATCGTTAAACTCGGATACAATCGCCTGCCTTGTGTCGCTTTGAATCTCTTTGGCCAGCAGGGCGGCGGTAGCCGCGTTGAGCATAACGTTATATGTCTGTTTCGCCACTGCTTCATAAAACCCCCCTGCTATCAGGTACTCCATCTCCCGCAGGGTTTCATTTGCTATGCGAAGGTGTTTTTCGACATCCGGTTTCATAACGCGCTTTATTTTCCTCTCGAAATCGCTAAGTCGCAAGAAAAAACGGACTATTCACCGATTATCTGGTAGATGACCTGGCGGCTGCGTGAGCGGGTATCGAAGTCAATAAGGATTATTTGCTGCCATGTGCCGAGGGTAAGTTTGCCATCTACAATTGGGACAGTCAGAGAAGGGCCAAGCAACGATGCGCAAACGTGCGAATGCCCGTTGTCGTCGTGCCAGGTCTCCTCGTGCTCATAACGGGCGTTCTTAGGGGCAATTCTTTCAAATGCCGCTTTAATATCATGGTTAACCAGCCCCGGCTCATATTCGGTAGTTGTAATCGCGGCGGTTGAGCCGATGACGAAAAACGTCGCTGTCCCAGTCGAGACGCCTGATTCGGCAACTGCCTTTACCGCCTGCGGGGTTAAATCGAGGACCTCGCTGTTGCCGTTTGTGCTGACCTGGATTTTTTTGGTTATGACCATAGGATGCCCCCGGTTTTTCATTTAATCAGGTGGAACCAGTTATTTGGGCAGGCGAAGACAGACCAGCTAAGTACTATCTCCGATACGG
>Ga0187881_10000507_pt1 | contig 47035 bp, 35 predicted proteins | sample June2016WEW_19_1_2_FD_133017 | JGI IMG/M metagenome (GOLD analysis project Ga0187881, IMG submission 133017) | Peatland microbial communities from SPRUCE experiment site at the Marcell Experimental Forest, Minnesota, USA - June2016WEW_19_100 | ecosystem: Environmental > Terrestrial > Soil >... | reverse complement strand
TAGATAAAAACTCGTTTCGGTGAGATCCTTGCCCTGCATGACGGCTTCCAGTGCCATTTGATACAACCTGGCATGCACGGCCTCTGCCTTAACTGCATAACCGAACATGCGCTGCGCCTTGTGGTTTTCGGCCAGGGCCTGCCGCAGCATCGGCGGATACATCTCGGTGCATTCGTAAGTCTCCCCTGCAACGGCGACCCGCAGATTGTCCGCGGTCGCACCGATGCCGTTTATCGCGATCAGGTGTCCGTTGGCGTGAATGGTCTCGGCCTCGGCGGCGGTGCGAAAGAGCCGGGCGACATTGGTAAAGCCTTCCTGTTCTGCCTTGCGCGCAAAAGCAAGATACTTGCGGTTTGCCTGACTTTCACCGGCGAATGCTTCCTTGAGATCGTTTTCAGTAGTGGACATCATGGACCTCCCATAGTAAGTAAAAGGATTAGTTTGAGCGCACGATGATTCTAAAAGACTCGGCCACGAATTGCACGAATTTCACGAAACCGTCATTCGTGACAGGCACCGCACTTCTGGAGGCGATATGAACAAACGTGAGCGTGTGGAGGCGGCGCTGCGCGGCGCTGAAGTGGACCGGGTGCCCATCAGCCTTTGGGGGCACGACTATATCAAAGAATGGAGCGCGGAAGGATTGGCGGAAGCCATGCTCGACAACTATCGCGCCTGCGACTGGGATTATATGAAGATCAATCCGCGCGCCAGCTACCACGTCGAGGATTGGGGCGCCGCGCTCGAACGCTCCACTGACCCCAACCACGGCCACAAATTCACGAAGGTTCCGGTGAGATATCCGGAAGATTGGCGATCGCTGCGCCCTCTCAATCCGGAGCGCGGCGTTCTGGGCGAACAGTTGGCTGCCCTACGCCTTATTCGCGACGGCCTCAACGGCGCCGCGCACTTCGTTCAGACGATCTTTTCACCGCTGTCCGTGGCGAAGTATCTGACAGGGAACAAGCCGGAACCGGTCAAGGAATCGATGACCGGGCATCGCAAGGCTCTGGAAGCGGCGCTGGACATGATCGCACGCACCTTCGCCGACTATGCACAGGCCTGCATCGAAACCGGTGCGAGCGGGATTTTCTTCGCCACCACCGGTTGGGCCAGTAAGGATGATCTCGGCGAAGATGAGTATCGCACCTTCGGAATTCCTTATGATTTGCGCGTGCTGGAGGCGGTCGCAGGGAAGGGTCCAGTCAACATCCTGCACAACTGCGGCGACAACATCTATTTCGACTTGCTGGAGGATTATCCGGTGGCTGCGATCAGCTGGGCCGCTACGCTGCCGGGCAATCCGACGCTTGCAGAAGGACAGCGGAGCACGAAAAAGGCGGTGATGGGTGGGGTGAGCGAGAAAACAATCTTGCCGGAGGGCTCGCCGGAACAGGTAGCCGAAGAGGTGTCGCGGGCGGTCGCGCAAACCGGAGGACGACACGTGCTGATCGCCCCCGGATGCTCGATCCCGCCGCGCACGCCGCGCATCAATCGGGAGGCCGCAGCCATTGCCGCGCGGCGCCGGTTCGGCATCGCCGGCTGAGGACAGCCATTCGAATTGCCGCGGGCATTCCCTATGGAGATCCAAAGGCAATCGTCTTTGAGGCCCGAAGGGCCGCCAGTTCATAGGCCCGGCCGTAAGGCCGGGATTCAATTCCGGATGAAAAACCTAGCGCCGAAGGCGCGGCACTCTTGAGAATTCAGGTACCGCGCCTTCGGCGCTCCATCTCTCTGCAATCTCTATCCCGGCCTTACGGCCGGGCCTATTCATTGCCGGTCCTTCGGACCTGAAGGCAACAAAGCTAGGACTGGCGGGCACCAAAACAGCTGCCAGGCTCTCATGTGTGCCTCGTGGAATTCAGGTAACATACAACGGCCCAGCATGCAGCAGAAGTTATGTCGTTCTGTATGGTTCTATTTCCCCAGAAGGTGTTTCTGGATTTTGCCGAGTGCCGTGCGCGGCAGCTTGTCGACCATGATGAACACGCGGGGAACCTTGAAAGAGGCCAGGGATGCACGGCAGGCAGCCTCCAGAGCGGCCGCATCCGGAGCGCCTCGCGGCACGATGTACGCCAAAGGGACTTCGCCGCGGACAGCATCCGGTACACCTACCACAGCGGCCTCGGCGACAGCAGGCTGCTCCTCCAGAAACTCCTCGATTTCGCGCGGGTAGATATTGAATCCCCCTGAGATGATCAGATCGCCGCGGCGTCCCTGCAAAGTGTAATAGCCGTCCGGTGAACGTTCCGCCAGGTCCCCGGTCCGAAAGAAACCATCGACAAAAGCTGTCTGCGTCGCCTCCGCACGTCTCCAATACCCGGCACACACGCTCGGCCCGCTGACGTATACCTCCCCAGTCGTGCCGTCGGGAACTAGCTTGCCTTCAGGATCGAGCAGCCGGAGCGAAACGCCCGGCAGAGGCAACCCAACAGTACCGGCGCGACGCTCGCCAATGATGGGATTGCTGATGATCATGAGCGTTTCCGTCATCCCGTAGCGCTCCAGGATGAAGTGCCCGAAAAGCCCATGAAAATCCTCGAACACCTGGGCTGAAAGCGGCGCCGAACCTGACACGAAGAGGCGCATGAAGCGGCCTATTTCGCGCGCCTGTCCCGCGGCCGTGTTCAGCAAACGCACATACATGGCCGGCACGCCAAAGAAGAGAGTGGGCCGGAAGTCGAGCAGCTGAGCAGCGGCCGATGCGTGCTCGAACCGTTCCAGCAGCCGCATCCGGCACCCGCTGGTAAGCCAGATGTGAAGGCCGTTGCCCAGCCCATGAACGTGGAACAGGGGCAGGGGCAGCAGCAGGCGATCCGCAGGCGAGATCTGCCAGCAAGTTATGAGGTTGAGCGCATTGGCGGCGAAGTTGTTGTGCGTGAGAATGGCGCCTTTAGAAGCGCCGGTCGTGCCGGATGTATATACGAGCGCCGCTGGCGCGTCCCCGTCCAGCGTGACTGTCGGACGCTCGGGACTCTGAAGTGCGGCTGCCGCTGCAAGCTCTTCCAGGCGCCATACCGGCGTCAGCTTGGGAAACTGTTCCGCCGCGGTCACGGCGGCTGAGGGCTCGGCATCGCTGAGGATGTGAGTGATCTCGCGCTCCTTGTAAAGAATGTTGATCGGCACGAAGATCACGCCCAGTTTGACGCAGGCCAGATAAAGATCGATGATCTCGACGCAATTGGAGAGGTAGATGCAAAGCCGGTCGCCTGCATGCAAGCCACGAGATGCGAGCAGCTGCGCCACTCGGTTGCTGCGCTCATCGATCTTCCCGAACGTAAGCTCCTCTCCACGAAACTCGAGCGCAACGGCGTTGCGTCTTCCCTGCAGCGAAAAATCGAACAGATCTGTCAGATTCATAGCTGTGCACCAAAATCATCGTTTCCCGTAAACTGGCGGTGTCTCCCAGCTTGTCGGGCTGACGATCGCCATCATAGCGCAAAACAAAATTCGGGAATCATGATTTGAGCTCGCCGGCTGGATCTTCACCCCACGTTCGAAACGGTATGGAGCGCTCAAAGGATGTGCGGCACCAATGCAGACACGTGCCGTGAGTAGGTCTCATACGATTCGCCGAATTGCGCGCGCATCCATTTTTCTTCCAGTTTGAGCTTGCGCCAGAGAGCCACGAAAACGAGAGCTACGGCTAGCACGCCGCGCCATTCGCCTCGAGCAATCGAAAAACTGGGGACGCTGACCGGTTTTGAGGGAGTCGGCTATGACCTCAATAGCGCACTCGTGCTAGGGAGGCCACGCAGGGAGGGGCGTCGGATCCCGGATCAGAAGCCTGGCAAGCGAATAAGCGGCTCATCCTTTTTATCCCTTCTACATTGACACACAGGGTGAAGGGCAGGTGAGCTGCGGGTTGGATCGGCGGCAAGGCCCGAAAATCCAAGTGTACGGTTAATCCACAATAGGCCCGCCATCGCCGAAATTGGCTGCAAATGATTCCTAACATGTATAATTGCAGGATTCACATGACAAACATATAATCGCTCTCAAAATGGGGACACGTCTCGAACTATTGACGACGCAGGTTAGGTGCATCACCCAGAGCAGCCTCCTCTTGGCACTAGTCATGACAATGACTGGTTGCGGTTCTGCGGGGCCAGAAGCTGCCATTTATGAGAACTACGTCAATGCTCATCAATCGAAAGACCGATCAGGAAAGCCGATCCCACAAATTGTTGTTCTTGATCGCAGCGTAGGCTGGGACTGCAGGGATTTGATCGAAAAAGCTGCATTGGAACTTGCGGTTCCCAAGGCAGTAATTGAAAACTGGAAAGAGAGAAATGCACCGGCGGTGGCCGCCCCGAATGTAGGACTTCCCATAAACCCGCTCCTTCATTTCTCCATACCGCATATCCTGATTTCGAATGGCACGCGATCCGAGATTATGGCTGCGGGTGGATGGACTGAGTTCAATCGTCGGTTTCCTAATTCTCGTTAGTTAGAATTCTCTCGCATCGGTTTTCACTGGAGCAGCACCATGGCAATGCTGTACGTTCATGACGCGTATGAAGACGCTAGAATGATATTTGTCTACGTAGGAAGCGGCGGCTTTTGGAAAGAGGCAGCCGAAAAAGTTGTTTGGATATCGTAACCTGATTGGTTGAAAAGGCATTTTCTAAGCACACAGTCGACGGGCGCTCGAAAATGCGGACTCGTGGGAAGCCTACTGAAGTCTGGGAATGAGCGGGAAAATAGTCGCGTTATTGCGAACCTATATAGTCGCCGTGAGGCTTTCACCGCCAGTTGGATATAAACCGTAACGGCACAATTCGCTCGACTGAACGAATATGCTTGTGACCCGCTTGGTAAGCGATTTCAGGGCGAATTCGAAGGATTCATCTTGATATACTGCCACGAGGATGGACTAATTCGTTAGCAATACAGGACCTTCAGGAGTTCACGAATGTCCAGTGCGCATGGCATCAAATGCTGCGGCAAGCTGATTCTCCTGATAGTCGTGTGTTCCTTTTCGGTGTATGAACAGGATGCACGTTTAAGCGAAATACGGGATCTGCTGGTTCCTATGCGAATAGAGCAAAAGGAACTGCTGCCTTCCAGGGGAGCCACACCACAGTTCACTCGTGTAAAGCATTTACTCCGAGACTGGGTTGAATCTCGGTTGAGTGGCTTGGCGCCCACAGCGCAGCCTAACGGATTGCAGGCTCAGCTTAATGCAGAGCTCAAAAAAGCTGGCCTGATTTGCGAATACGATGCAAATGGAACATCTGAGGTTCCGTGCCCCGAACTTGGTGGGGCTGGTTTCCTCGGCGGAATTCGGTTGACAGAACAAAACGAGATTCTAATCGTCATAACAGGTCTCAGCGTTCAGAACTGCGGGTTTGACGAGTCTGCATATGCATATAAATGGTCAGACAACGCCTGGCAACGTTTCTGGCAGAGTGAACAGGATGACTACACGGCGGATAAGTACAATCCACAGGAAATAGTGAATGTTCTGATCTCGCCACGTGCAGCTGGAGGCACCAATGAAACGAGTAAACGCCTTGTATTGACCCTCGGACAGAATCCCTGGTGCACTTCATCCTGGCAGCCTATCTATTATCGCGTTTGGCGGGTCGGGGGCCAATACTCTGCGCCAAAACTACTCTTGCAGAACAGCGTCATCGCGTTTTTGACGGATCCGCCATTTTCTGGAGAGGTTAAACCGAACGAAGTGCAAGTCGAGTACCCCATCCACGACGTTGGCACTGGTATCAGAACTGCGATTCAGCACCTCTCCTTCGAACAAGATCGCGTGCGGCGCATCGAGCCTTATGCTCTCAGCACCAATGACTTCGTGGACGAATGGCTTCAGCAACCGTGGAGCATAAGCTCTGTTTTATCCAGGTTTTCAGAAGCGCGTTCTTGGCACGAGAAATTGAACGCAGATCTTAAGTCTGGGCGGTACATGGACCCGAGACTGCCGAATCCAACTGCGGGTTGCCAGACTCCAGGATTTTGGCAAGAGTCGTATAGGCTATCAGATTCGAAGAAAGACATGGATGAATGGGAGCAAATACACTTTCTTGTGAGCTGGTCTCCTCCCTACCACTTCAGCTTGATGGGCATCAGCAACAAGCCCTGGCCTGGATGTAATCAAGAGAAGCGGTAATTCGCACGGCCACGGACATCTGCCTTCACCTTACGTGAAATTATCAAGCTCTGGATCGCTCGACCTGATTCGTGAGCAACCACATGGACGAACAGTCTACTCGGAAACTACGGCCCTGACGCCCCCGAAGTCCCATTCTCTGACACGTGCGCTGGCGAACGGTGTCATCCGCCCGACTGCCCTCCTCACAGAAAGTTCTAGCAGATCTGTTCGACTCCTGGTCCACGACTGTCCAATGAAGACGGCAGATTCCGCTCCCTCTTGGCCGGAGTTGGATACGCCCGGTTTCAAGCGGGCACAGTTTCGGGCACAGCACTTTGCTCGGCAGCACAACAGCAAATCTCCGACAACGAATTTCTGAAATAAAACCGCCCCTCGTGAAACTTTGTTGTCGCACGAATCGTGCATGCTCGCGACGCGATCCAGGATCGCAGAGCGGCGTTTGGGGTCCAAGTCCGCGACGTCAGGCAGCCCGTCTCATTTCGCGAAGCGCTTGAAGAAGCTGTCCGCGTTCCACCCCGGCCGCTTCGTGTCGTTCGCGACACCCTGGAGGAGCTTCATCATCACGCGATCGAACAGCGCAGCCGCTTCCTTGTCCACCGGCTGATTCAGATCGTCGTTCGGCTTGTGGTACACGTTGGCCACCCAGTCGCGGCGAATCTTCTCTTCGGGCGATCCAAACTCGTAGCCGAACTTGAACGCGAGCGCGGGAATGCCGTGGCGGATGAAACTGTACTGATCGCTGCGGATGAAACGATTCTGCTCGGGCTCGCGATCGGTCTGCACATCCACGCCCAGCGTCTGCGCGGCCGCGCGTACGGATTCGCCGAGCGAGGATTCGGCGAGGCCCTGCACCTCGATCACCTTCAGCGGGTAGAGAGGCAAGAACATGTCGAGATTGATATCGGCGACGATTTTCTTGAACGGGACCGTGGGGCGATAGGCGAAGTACTGCGAGCCGAGCTCGCCCTTTTCCTCCGCGGTGACGGCGAGGAAAATCACGGAGCGCTTCGTCTTCACGCCCGATGTGGTTAGCAGCCGCGCGGTTTCAATCACCGACGCCACCCCGGACGCATTGTCCATCGCGCCGTTGTAGAGTGCGTCGCCATTCACCGGACGGCCGACGCCGAGATGATCGAGATGCGCGGACATGATCACGTACTCGTGTTTAAGCGCGGGGTCCGAGCCCTCGACTAGGCCGACGATGTTGCAGGAGTCGATCGGATCGCGCTTGAGCTGAGCCGTCGCCTTGAGCCTGCCGGGGATCGCGAAGTGCGGCAGCGGTTTGTTGTCGGTGACGAGCTGATCGAGCTCCTCGAGCGTGTGATTGGTGCCCGCGAGCACGGCCGCCGCGCCGCGCGCGGTGAGCGAGATCGACACAACTTCACCAGCGGCGTCAACCATTCGACGATCGGCGAGCATCACGGTCGGCTGCGGCGTCCCGCCGCCACGACCTCCACCCGCACCCGCTGCACCAGTCGCACCCCGTGCACCCGGTCCTCCAGATCTCGGCGCGGCAATCGTCGCGACGCCGATCGCGCCCGCTCTCTTCAGCGCGAGCCAGCGTTGGTCGGCGGTGTTCACGTGCGACTTCACGTTGTCGGAGACTTTTACTGGCGGGAACGCGTTCACGTACACCGCGATCTTGCCTTTGAGATTGACGCCCTTGAAATCGTCCCAGCCTGCTTCGGGAATCGACAGGCCGTAGCCGACAAACACCATCGGCGCTTCCATCGATCCGTTGAGCTCTGCGCGCGCAGCGAGCGAGGCGTCCTGGCCGACGGCAAGTGGCGTCTCCTTGCCGTTGCGCACGAGCGCGAGCTTCGACGCCTCGGGCACGAGCGTCCGCCCTTCGAGCGCGACCGGCTGCCGGTAGCCGTTGATGCCCGCGGGCTTCAAACCGATCGCTTTGAATTGCCCTTCGACATATTTCGCCGCAGCTTCGAATCCCTCCGTGCCGACGTAGCGGCCCTGGAGCTTGTCGTCGGCAAGGTACTGAATGTGCGCCCACCACGCCTTGCCTTCGGCGGCGAGATCGGGGGACTGTGCGGCGAGATGGCCCGCGGTGATGGCGGCGAGAAGAGCGGCGACGAAGAGCGTGCGTTTCATTGCGTCAGTTCTCCCATGACAAATGGTTAGGAATTTCAGGCTGCACCTGCGTTGCTGATCGGCTCTGACCTGGTCGAAGGAAAGCGCTCCGTTCATGTTTCGATACCATGCATTGTAAGGATAAGAAGAATTGGCTGCAATAGTGACATTTACCACCTCCTCACTCCACTGAAGCCACGTTACAGAGGACACCGGTGACTGTCCCTCCGCACCAAATTTTTTTACAGCGCACTGTTACAATCACGCCTCTACGGTTACTAATATAAGTAGGAATGAAGAAATGAAGAGGCTGGAATCACGACGTGGTCGCGCCATCTGAGCTGATGGTGAATTTCCCGAATTAATAACGATGCGAGCGGGCTGGCTAAAAAAACCAGCTGGAGATTGGCGAAGCTCTATCCACAGGTTCCGGCGCGCGCTAAGGTCCGACCCGTGCCGCGGTGCACTGGCCGTCTCACGCACAGCACGGTCGGCGCGACAAAGAGCATCATCTTGGCGATTGAGGGCATCATCTTTGCGGCGGAGATCATCATCTTGCCGATCGAGAGCATCCTCTTTGCCTACGAGATGATGATTTGCATCACGAATACCATCATGTTTGCGACGGCGATGATCAATTCAACGATCGACACGATCTTCCTCGCTGCGGAAATGATCATCTCCGTCGTCGGGACCTCGGTCTTCGTGAGATCGATCATCTTGTTCGTCGGTTCGACCATCTTCTTCGTCGGCGAAATGATCATTTCGATGACGGAAATGATCATTTCAAAAGTGGAGATCATCATTTCGGAGCCGGAGATCATAGTCTCGCATTCGGAAATGATCATCTCTGACCTGGGGACCTCAGTCTGCGGTTCGGAAATGATCATCTCCGGACCGCGGACCTCGGTCTCGCTCATCGAAACGTTCATTTCCGTCGTGGAGAAGATGATATCGGAGGCTGAAATCATCATCTCCGCAACAGACACCGTTTTCCTCGAGGCGGACACTGCTTTCTCCGTCTCGGAGAAAACCGTCGGCGGAGTGCCGGCGGTTGTGTTTCACCAGCAACTAACAACGAGAAGCTGTGAAAAAATCGGCGAGGGAGCGCCCCGTGCTCCGCGTGAGTATGGAGCGCGGCGACTGCTCCCCCGTCTTTGAGTGACCAACTTGATTTTCTCACACCTTCTTACTTTTAAGGAGGTATAACCATGTTTTCACAGATTCGCATTGCGGACGGATTCAGACTCCAGTCCGCCGAACAGCTCGTCACCACCGGCTGCGCCATCATCAAGGGGCTGACCGGCAACGCCGCTTTCCCTGCGCCCACGGTCGATCTGAAGACCGTGCAAGCCGCCGTTGACGATCTGAGCGCGGCCTTGGCCACTCAGGCACACGGCGGGGCGGCCGCCACGGCGGAAAAGAACAACAAGCGCGCGGCTTTGGTCGCGCTTCTCCGCAAGCTGAAGCACTACGTCGAGGATAACTGCGGCAACGATGCCGCGGTTCTTCTCTCCAGCGGCTTCCAGGCTGCCGTAGCCACTCGTACCCGCGAGCCGCTGGGGAATCCGTCGATCCTCGGCATCGACCGCGGCAACTGCGGCGAGTTGGTGTTGAAGGTAACCCCGATCGCACGGGCAAGGTGCTACGAGCTGCAGTCGGCGACCCTCGGCGCCGGCAATGCTCCGGGGCCGTGGCAAAGCCTCGGGTTGTTCACCAATTCGCGGTCGATGACTGTCGCCGGCCTCGCTCCGGGAACGACCTACTCGTTCCAGGTGCGGGCCGTAGGAGGGTCCAGCGGCTATAGCGATTGGAGCAATCCGGTGTCACGCATGGCCGCATAGGTTCGGTTGAAGTTGGACGCCGACAGGGAGGCCAGTTGTGCTGTCCTGTTGCGCCCAATGCTTCGGGGCCGGATATCGATATACGATCCGATCGCGATTTCGATGCCGGCCCCGATAGCACTCAGTTAAGAAGTATTTCAGTCGTCAACGTGGACCTGGACGTGAACCTGGACCTAGACCTGGACATGGACAATCTTGTCCGTGGCGGACTTCTGAGAATCTAACATCTGGCAAGTTGTCCCATTCGGGGCTCGTTGCTATCTGGGTCCAGGACCAGGTCCACGTCCAGGTCCAGGACCAGCACCAGGTTTGCACTCAGACGTTCGGTTACTAAGCGTCGTTCAATGCAGACCTCGATGTGTTTCTCGAGACGAACCTCTATTCAACCAGGATTCAGAAGTTCAACACAAACCAGGCGCGAAGCGCCCCCGGGAGCGCGCGCATCTTGCGCGCCTCCCTTGGCCGACTCCACGGTTGATATTGAAAAGAGCAGCCGGAGGAAGCGTTGGGTTTGGCGCGCGAGACGCGCGCGCTCCCTGCAAAGACCGCTCGCCCGGCCCGAGGCGATGGCTTTCGGGATACTAAAGGGAGAGGCAAGGAGGAGACTGAGGATCAAGTCGCAAGGATATTTGAAAAGAATTGATTATTGGTGATTGGTGATTGGTGATTTGGCATTTTGCCGGACGCGTCGATCTGCCCAATAACAAATCACCATTCGCCAATCGCCAATGACAAATGCTTTTGCGGAGAAAGACCGGGGTCGCTCATCAATTGCCGCGTGTTGTTCTGGGCAGGCGCATTGTGCTACCCTCGCCGCCAATCCAAGGAGGATGCCATGATGCGCCGCTTTGCCGTCGTTGTTCTCGCCGCAATCAGTCTGACGTTCGTCCCACGCACCTCTGCAGCGCCACAAACAGCCAAGGGACCCACGTTCGATCAGTTTCTTGGGGCTGCGTCACCTCTCGAGGTAGTCGCCGCTGCGAAATCAGAACGCGTGGCATGGCTGGCTTACGAAAAAGGCCGCCGGAATGTCTATACGGCCGCTGCGCCGGCGTTCACGCCAGTCAAGCTTACCAACTTTCCGGACGACGACGGCGTGGATCTGACCGAAGTGCGGATCTCGGCCGATGGATCCACGGTGATTTTTGTCCGCGGCAGCGCCAAGAACAGCGCCGGATACAATGCCAATCCCTCGGCGATTCCGAACGGCTTCGAGCAAGCGGTCTGGGCAGCTCGCGTTGCGACTCCAGGCGTTGCGTGGAAAGTAATGGCGGGCAGCAATGCCGCGCTCTCTCCCGACGGGCGCTATATTCTGCTGGCGCGCGAAGGCAAGATCTATCGGGCGCGTGTATCACCTGTCCGACCGGTGACGGCTGTCGATCGCGGCGAAGATCCATTCATTCAAGTCTGGGGCACAAGCAGCAATCCCGTCTGGTCGCCTGACGGCGCCAAGATCGCCTTCGTCAGCAATCGCACCGATCACAGCTTCATCGGCGTCTACAACATGGCGACCCACAAGGTGAAGTATATGGCGCCGGACATTGATTTTGACACAAGCCCGATGTGGACGGCTGACAGCAAGCGGATCATCTTCGTGCGCAGGCCGGGCACGCCGTTCGGCCAGCAATCGCAAGCGGGCGCAGGCGGGCTCGGCCTGCCTGCCGGCCCTCTCTACCAAGGAACGGCAGGAGCGGCGAGAGGAGGTGGTGGTGGTGGCGGCAGGGGAGGTGATGCTGCGCGCGGCGGCGCTCCCGGCCAGGCAGGTGCTGCTCCGAGCAACACGAACGTTCCGTCGTCGGCACGTCAAGTCGCAGGCCTGACGAGCGCAACATTCAAGGGCGGGTATACCTACTCGATATGGGTTGCGGATGTCGCGACCGGCGCCGCGCATGAGTCATGGCACCCGAAACCAGGAGATCGCTGGTCCACCTTGCCCGCGCTCCGCCCTGCAGGCGATTACTTAGTATTTTCCGGTAGCGGCGGATTCGGCGGCCGCGGCAGAGGCGGCGGCGACCAGGCAGCCCAACAGGGTCCGGCGGACGAGTGGGATCGGCTTTATAGCCTTCATTACACTGACCCGGATGCGAATCCGACGCTGATCACAACGACCGACGGCCTGATCGAGGATGCAACTTCGTCGATCATCTCGCCCGACGGCAAGACGTTCTATTATTGCACCAATGCGACGGATATCGAACGGCGCCACATCTGGGCAATCCCCGTCTCGGGCGGCCAGCCTCGCCAGGTGACGACCGGCAAAGGCATCGAAACCTACCCTGCGCCGCTTGCCTCAGGAACCCTCGCAACCTTGAGCGCAAACTGGAACATGCCCATGTCGCTTGGAATCTGGGCTTCGCCAAATTCTCAAAAGATCATTTTCCCCATGACTCGACCCCGTTTCCCGGCCGAGGCGCACGTCGAGCCCGAACTCGTCATCACGCAGCCGGAAGATCATGCATTCGAAATCAAGAATCAGCTCTTCCTGCCGAAGAACATCCAGCCCGGCGAGAAGCGACCGGCCATGATCTTCGTGCACGGCGGCCCGGTGCGGCAGATGCTTCTCGGGTATCACTACCGCTATGTGTATCACCAGTTCTACGCCATCAATGAGTGGCTGGCATCGCAGGGGTACGTGGTGCTCTCGATCAACTACAGGGGCGGCATCGGATACGGACGCTCGTTTCAGAATGCGCCCGGAACCAATGCGCGCGGCAACTCCGAGTACCAGGATGTAGTCGCGGGTGCGAAATACCTGCAGTCCCGGCCCGATGTGGATCAGAAGCGTATCGGCATCTACGGCCTATCTTATGGCGGCCTCCTCACCGCACAGGCTCTTGCGCGCAACTCCGAAATATTCGCAGCGGGCGTTGATTACGCCGGCGTCCACCTTTATGGCAGCTCGCTCGATCCGGCAGCGGTGTCATATCAGTCGTCGGCAATCTCGCAAATCGACAAGTGGAAGTCGCCCGTTCTTATCATTCAAGGAGACGATGACCGCAATGTGTTTTTTGCTCAGACGGTGGGACTCGTGGAGCTGCTGCGCCAACGCGACGTCTACTATGAGCTTCTCGTCTTCCCCGACGACGTTCACGATTCGCTGATCTACGGCCGATGGCTCGAACTGGTCGGGCGCATGGATACGTTCCTTCAGAAGTTTCTGGGCCGTGCGCGATAGTCTCGCACCAGGGAAACAGGAGATGTTCACCAGTTTGTTCCTTTTGAAGACATTTCAGCTGCAAGAGCCGCTGGGGTCGCGGACGTCTCGTCCGCAGAATCTGTGCGATGACTTTGGCCTGGATTAGAGTAATGATGTTGCGCGCGAGACGCGCGCGGTCCCAGGGCGGTCCGCCTTATTCATTGCCGGGGCTCTCGATTTCTGGCTTGCCTGGGAACCGGAAGGAGTGGAAACTTTAACGTTCCGGCTCGCAGGCGTATGAATGCGCCGCTAGAATTCTTGGATCGACTTAGGAGTAGGTCAGTCAATGAAACCACTGATTGGCATCAGCTGTTCACTCAAGCAGGACGATCCGGTCTGCGACGACGGCCGGAAATTCGATTTCGTAAAACAGGAGTATTACCGGAGCGTGGAGGCAAATGGAGGTATCCCAGTGCTCCTTCCCAACGTGGAGCAGGAAGCCACACTGCTCGACTTTCTGTCACGCATCGACGGGCTGCTGATTACCGGAGGCGAGGATGTCGATCCTTCCTGGTATGGAGAAGAAAACCGATTCGCCGGTTCGATGATTCATCCGCGTCGTGACCGCGTCGAAATCTTTCTGGCGCGAAAGGCGCGCGAGCGCTGTCTCCCTGTTTTCGGTATCTGCCGCGGCGTGCAGGTCATGAACGTGGCATACGGGGGCAGCCTTCATCAGGACTTATCGCTGCGGCCTGGCACCGGTGAGCACAAGGTTGGCCGGGCGTATGTGTACCTGGACCATCCGGTCAAGGTGCTTGCAGATACCCGGATCGCTCAGCTGGCCGGCAGGGAGATCGTTCAGGTAAACAGCAGCCATCACCAGATCCTCAACCGCATCGCACCCGGCTTCACCGTCTCGGCTACTGCCCTGGATGGCGTGGTTGAGGCAATTGAGAGATTCGATTCGGGAGAATATCTGCTTGGTGTTCAGTGGCATCCGGAGATGACATCGGATGACGCATTGTCGGCCGCAATTTTCCGAGACTTCATCCTGTCAGCATCCCAGAGAAAGTAGCTCGGGACGCCGAGAAGTACTGCCCTCTGGTGCGCGCAAATTCGAAATTCGAGATTCGAGATTCGAGATTGAGAATGTCGAATCTCGAATTTCGAATCTCGAATCAGGTTAGGAGGCTACTGTTGGCTCCTGCTTCTCGAGCCAGTGGTTGAATAGCCACATCGACAAGGCCGACGCGAATCCGATCGCCATCAGAATAACCCATCCCAGGATGTTGTGGGCCGGGACGACCTCGAGCAACCCGTCCGGTCGCCTGGTCGCACCCTTGATCATGACTTCGTTGAAGATCAGCGCGCCGACCGGACCGCCGGCAAGCGCCCCGAACGCCAGGGGCAGATTGGCATAGCCGAGGAAGAGTCCCTCCTGCCCTTTCGGCGCCATCGCGCCCACATACTCATACATCCGCGCCGAGGTAAACAGCTCGGCAAAAGCGCCCAACGCAATCGAGGAGATGACGATGAAAGAGCCCACGGGCAGCCATCCGTAAAGTGACGCCCGCAGATCGCTTCCCACTGCAATGGGAATGATATTGAGTGCCATGGCCGCGCCTATGATCACGGTGCCGACAATCATGGATCGGATCGGTTTCATTTTGCCGAAGAGCTTCGTGATCAGCAGCTGGAAGCAGACGATCACGATCGGGTTCGCCATTGTGTAGACGTCCATTTTCGGGTTGGACTCCACCACCGTCTTCAGATACAGCGGCAGCGCGACATATACCTGGTTGTACAGGAAAAAGAAGCCGGAGGACACAAGGAGAAAGAGCAAAAACCTCATGTTGGAGAGCACGGTGATCATTCCGAGAAGGATTTCGCCCACCGACTTTCGAGGTTTTCCGGGCACGCCGCTGCCCGGCGCGGTTTCAGGACCTCGATAGAAGGCCGAGACGACGATGAATGCCAGCGTCACCATCGAGGCGGCTACAACAAAAATGGACGACAGGGAAGCTCCCGGGCGCGTGCGGACGTAATAAGCCACGGCGCGGCCGAGCAGGGATCCCACGTTGACTACAACGTAGAAAATCGCGAAAGCCAGGGTGGCACGGGCACCCGCGGTCTTTTGAGCCGTCCCGAGAATGCAGGGTTTGACGGCCGAGCCGCCGATTCCGATCAGCAGAATGCCTAGCACTGCCGGCAGGATCACATTTGCGCCGGCGGTGACCTTATGTTCGATCGTCGGCGCAAGCGAGGCGCCGCCCATCCACACCGGGTACCCCATGAGGAAGTAACCCAGCGACACCAGCACAAACGCCGCGAGTAGTGCCCGCCGGAAACCGATCTGGTCGGCGATAGGCCCGGAGAGTATGGGAAGAAAGTAAATCAGGTAAGAGAGCAGAGTATAAAGCAGCGCCGGATAGTACGTGCCCAATCCAAGCTGCCCGAGATAGATCACGACGAAACTGAGCATCGAGTAGTATGCGGCGCGCTCAAACAACTCGGTCAGATTGCCAAACCAATAGACGCGCGGGAATTTTGTCTGATCTTGATCGGTTATGGCTCCTCGTGAGATCCTGCTGAATCGATCCGCTGGATCATGGAAAAGATGGGAGGAATTCCGTCCATCAATCGTCGACCGTATGTGTAACGGCTTTTTTATCTCGGGATGGGCCCGGGGAGCAAGTGGAAACCGCGTGTTCCGCGGCTCGAAGGCCACTGGCTGGAAAAGGAGAGGCGCTTGCTGAAACTTCCACTCGAACAAAAGACGATTGTGGTTTTTGGCGGCCGCCATCCTGTAGACGGCGACCTCGAATATGCGGAGGCCTTCAGACTAGGGTCCCTGCTGGCTACCGCCAAATACGCCGTGATGAGCGGAGGCTATTCCGGCGTGATGGAGGCAGTCTCGCGCGGTGCCATGGAAGCCGGTGGAACCACAATCGGCGTCACCATGGAGATCTTCGGCAACCTTGCCCCGAATCCATTCCTGACGCGCGAAATCCGATCGCGAAATTTTTTCGAGCGCCTTGAGATTCTTACTTCAAGCGCCAGCGGTTTCGTGGCCATGCGTGGAGGGATGGGGACACTGACCGAGTTGAGCCTCATCTGGAACATGCTCCAGACCAAAACCATGGAATACAAGCCCACAATCTTGGTTGGAAAATTCTGGAGGCCGCTCCTGGAATCCGTCGCGGACCACCTCGTCATTTCCCGCGAAGAGCTCGACCTGTTCCATTACGTCGGCAGCGCAGGCGAGGCCGTCGCCTGCCTGGATCATTGCCTCTCAAACACGGCGACGAAAGTCGCAGGCTGGCCCGACGAATCGGTGCCCGAATAAGTGGTCGTAAGCGTCTTGCCGTTGCCTGACACCACGGCTATCTCATTGACAATCACTTTGCTTCCCTTCTTGCCGATACCTTTGAGCGTATTTCTGTCCACCCGCGTGTAGGCTACGGTGTCGGCGTATGGGGATCCATCAATTGCGTAATCCAGGCCGTCGAATTTGGCCAGAACTTTGATTGCGAGTTTGTCGCCCTTCTCGCCGACGATATCTTCCTGGACGCGTATGATCTGGTCGGAAATGTGAATCGTGACGATCTGGCTCTGTGGGAGAGGAGCCGGAAGGTTTGATTTCGAGAGATTCAATTTCCAGGTGCCGACGAACGGATCGCGGGCGGCGCACGAAACAAACAGCGCCGAACAGACCGCGACCCACGTCATAGCTATGCCGAATTTCCTTCGTATCATCTCTTCTCCTGTGATTAGTGATCGTGCTTCCGCATCTGCTGACGGAACAGGATTGAATTCGGCACAGGCTGTTTGGCAATCTTTTTGCTCGCGTAGAAAACCTTCAGCTCCAGGCCGCCGGTCTTGTTGAAGTAGGTGATGCGCAGCGGATGCAGACCCGCCGCCAATGCAATGATCCCTCTTTTTTCCTGGACGCCATGCAGTCCGTCGTTGTCGACGACGAGCGCATCTCCGAGGTACAGCCGGCTCCCGTCATCCGAATCCGTGAAAAACTCATAAACATCATTCTCAGGGACTTGAATGTAGCCTGAATATTCGATCCCGAAGTATTCGGGTCTCCCGCGCTGCGAAAGATCCGGAGAGACCGCGTTTCCTTGCGCTGCCGGCTTGAGTGCGGTGAAGTCGGGCAACGCATCCCAATTTCCTTCGAAGTATGCGTACTTTACGCCGCCTTCCGGGCTCTCCACTTTCACTGCGGGCACGGGCGCGACCTTGGTGAAGGAGGTCCGCACGGTGCCGCTGACCGGTTGATCTCCGCGGTAGCATCGTGCCGAGATGACAGTTGTCTGTGTCAAATGAATCGCTCCCCTGACTAGCGGCGCACCTGGTCCCGAGGTGCTGCCGTCCGCGGTATATCGGACCTGGACATTATCGCGGTCTGAGGTCACTTTGACATCCATGGTATCGACAAAGATGTCCGTGTCGCCCTCGATCTTTGGCGGATCGTTGACATCCGGTTTGCCTGCGACATCCAGAACCACAACGCTGTCGATCGGGTCCGGCGCGGCATTGGGGACGCTGATCGCCAGCGCGTCCTCGCTGCGCGCGACGCTTAGAGAGGTCTGCTTGCCGTCCGCCAGCAGATACGCGGTTCTGGACTGGTTGAAAATGCCGGGGACCATGAGCTTGCCGTCTCGCGGCCAATCGAAAACGTGGAGGTAGAGCCGCGTCCCGCCGCTAACGGACTTGGAAGTGCAACGCCCCCACTCCAGCTTCTTAAACGGGCTGGCCTGTGTGGCGTAAATTGCCTCCCCGTTGACCTTCATCCAATTGCCGATTTCCTTGAGCCGGTCGAGGCTCTCGGGAGGGAACACTCCCTCAGAGGTCGGCCCGACATTGAGGAGCAGATTGCCGCCCTTGGATGCGATATCTGCAAGCATCCGGATGAGGGCTTTCGTGGATTTGAAGTTGTGATCGTTCTTGTTGTAGCCCCAGTGATCATTCATCGTGATGCAAGATTCCCAATCGGCGCCGGGGATTCCGGTGGCGGGGACTTCCTGTTCCGGAGTCCCGAAATCGCCGCCGAATTCGCCCTCTTTCGTAAGACCTTGCATGCCGTTGCGCGCTGACCCGACGCGGTTGTTCACGATGATCTTCGGCTGCAGGGAACGGACGTATGCGTATAGATCCCGTCCGTAGTCCTGGTTCCAGGTGTTTTCCCACTCGCCGTCAAACCAGAGGACGCCGATGTCCCCATAATTGGTGAGCAGTTCGCGAAGCTCATTCTTCATGTAGGTGACGTATCGGTTGAAGTCGGCGCCCTCCGTCGTGCGGTCTTTCTCCCAGTCTCTCCTGGGAAGATAGTCCGTGTGATGCCAGTCCATGATCGAATGATAAAAACAGATCTTGATGTCCTGCCTGTGACAGGCATCCGCCAGCTCTTTCAGGATGTCTCGATGGAACGGCGTGGAGGCGACATCAAAGTCGGTGTACTTCGAATCGAAGAGGCAGAAACCATCATGATGTTTTGAGGTGATCACGATGTATTTCACGCCGGCAGCCTTCGCGGTCCGGACCCACTCGTCCGCATTGAATTTAACGGGGTTGAACTGGCTGACAAACCCTTCGTATTCGGCGAGGGGAATCTGGGCGGTCGTACGAATCCACTCGGCGTGATCGGTCCTTCCCTTCCACTCCCCCGCGGGGATGGAGTACAGGCCCCAATGGATGAACATGCCGAAGCGCGCTTCGCGCCACCACTGCATGCGGGCGTCGTGTTCACCCGGTATCTCGCGTTGGGCAAGCAGGCCGGTAGCGCACGTTACCAGCAAAAGAGCGAAGATCCAGACGTATGTTCGCGATATCTTCGTCGTCATGCTGCCTCCTTGTCGTCGTTGGACTAGCGCGCATTTCTCACCAGCTCTCTACTGCGGCGGCGGATCCGGGCATGTCTACTGCGTTGCGCTCGGTCGGGCTCCTCGACGTACTGTTGAGTACGCCTGCGGAGCTCTCGGTCGCGCGCCTTGTATCCATGCCCGTCTGCGCCGCCTCGCTACGAGGTCTGGTGAGAAGTGCGCGCTGGTCTATTCTCGCCGCTTTCCCCTTTCCTTGCAACTATCGTTACACGCGAATCCGCCTGTGCTACGATATCCGCGATGATGATTCTGAGTCTTCTACTGGTTCTCGCAGTGCAAGCGGAAAAGGCAGCCCTGCCGCCGGGAATGCCCACGGCGCCCGGCGTGTATTACCGCCAGGGCGATTTACCTTGGACAAAAATGGATTCTGCTACCGTCTCGGACATGAAAACGAAGGGTATGGACACGTTCATCCTGACCGACGGGTACATGAACCTCAGCATGACGATCATTTACGCGGGATCGCGTGCGCCGCTGCAGGTTGCGGCGACGCGGCCGGTTTTTTATATTCGAGGAGCCGGCGCGGCAAAGGATGCCGTGATCGCCCAACTGTCGCGCGCTAAGGATAGCCGCACTCTGCAGACCGTGTCCTCCGCAGGGGGAGTGGACAACAAACTGGGGATCAAGAAAAACGAACTCCGAAACGCAACGGTCACCGTCTATGCCGATGATTCCTTCTCCGTCGTGCCAGATGAAGATTTAAAACCCGGCGAGTACGTCCTGCTCTTTGGCAGTGCCAACACCAGCTACGATTTTGGCGTCACCACCCCCAGAAAGTAGATTCAAAAGCAAGAATCCTCAATGATCTTGCGATGGTGGTCCCCGCCCTTGAAGCGTCAGAGCGCGAGTTGCCGGCCGACTACAACCCGCCGCTGCGCCTTGCTTCGGTTTGGGCGCAACTGAACCGTCCCGACGACGCGCTGGCAGCATATAAGCGCGCCTCCACGACAAGATCAACAAACCAGTTCCGCCATGGTTCGGACGGTTTGGATGTCTTTGGTGATACAGATGAGGGTCGTAATGCCGCACGCGCGCCACGCCTCGAGCCGCTCCGCGATCCGCTCGCGCGGCCCGCACAAGGCGACCTCGTCCACCAACGCGTCGGGAACCGCAGCAGCAGCGGCTTCATGCCTGCCATCGAGGAAGGCATCCTGAATCCTGTGGGCAGCCTCTTCATAGCCGTAGCGGCACGCAAGATTGAAATAGAAATTCCGGCCCCTGGCACCCATTCCGCCGATGTACAGCGCAAGAGTCGGTTTGACGGCGTCCCGGCAGGCTGCGACATCGACGCCCATTCTGATCTCCACCATGGGCGCGATATCGAGTTCTCTGCGCTCCACTTGCGCACGGGTTCGTCCTTCGTCAAGAGCCGGGCGGAACACCGACATCCGCTCCGGCGAGAGATAAATCGGCAACCAGCCGTCGGCAATCTCCGCTGCCAGCGCCACATTTTTCGGTCCAATTGCCGCCAGGTAGATTGGGATATCCGGGCGCTTCGGCCGAAACATGAGCCTCAGGGGCTTGCCGAGGCCGGTGCCTCCGCGCAAAGGTATGTCATAGTTCTCGCCATGATGTTCCAGGGAATCTTTGCGCGCGAGGATCGCGCGAATGATCTCGACATATTCGCGCGTCCTGCCAAGCGGCTTCCCGTAAGGCACTCCATGCCATCCTTCGACTACTTGCGGGCCTGAAACTCCGAGGCCGAGGAGGAGTCGTCCACCCGTAAGCAGATCCAGCGTGGCGGCTGTCATTGCGGCATTCGCTGGGGTGCGCGCGGGGATCTGCATGATTGCCGTGCCGACGCGTATCTGTTCGGTCTTGGCCGCCAGCCAGGTCAGGGGAGTGATGCAATCCGAGCCCCACGCTTCCGCGGTCCAGATGGAATGATACCCGAGGCGCTCGGCTTCCTGAGCGAGGCGGAGATGGAGAACCGGCGGCAACGCGAGGAAACCGAGATGCAAACCGAGACGCAAGCCACATGAATTGATGTTGATGTTCTTTGTGTTTGCCATCCTGGTTGCCGGTTTGCGGGCCTTGACCCTATTTAGCGTAGCCGATGGCGCTGACCGGCTGCAGCTTTGAAGCGCGATGCGCTGGATACAGGCCGAAAAACATCCCGATGGCAACCGAGAAGATCACGGCCATGGTTATATAATAGGGGGATAGGCTGACCGGCAAGCCGCTCATGAGTGAAACGACCAGCGCGGCTCCCAGGCCGAGTATGATGCCGATAATGCCGCCAATCCCCGTGAGCACGCCGGCTTCGATCAAAAACTGCCACAGAATATCCCTGCGTTTGGCCCCTACAGCCTTGCGAATGCCGATTTCACCGGTGCGCTCCGTGACGGAGACAAGCATCATGTTCATGACGCCGATACCGCCCACCAATAGCGCGACCGACGAAATTGCCGTAAGAACGAGCGCAATCGGAGCGGTGATCTCGCTGAGGAGCTGGAGCGCCGCATCCGATGTGGTGACTGCAAAATCATTGTCCTGGTTTGCTTTCAGCCCCCGCTGCACGCGCAGAACACGGATGACCTCATCGCGCGCCTCGTCGATGGAGGTGCCTTCGCGCACCGCCGCGACGATCACATGCACATCATGATCTGTCCCCATGACAGCCTTGAAGGTCGTGTGGGGAATCATCGCGAAGTTTTCACCCATGCTTCCAAACAAGGTCTTACGTTCGGCAAAAGTGCCGACGACCAGGAAGTCGTCGTTTGAAATCCTGACCTTTTTGCCGATCGGATCGGTGCTCGGGAACAGGTCGCGCCGCGGGCTGTGGCCAAGGACCACGACCTTGGCGCGGTGGAATACTTCCTCGTCCGTGAACATCCTCCCTTCTTCCAGATCCAGACTCTGAATGTAAAGGAGCGCGGGCTGGGTTCCAATCACCTGGACCATGCGGCTTTTTTCATTCTTATAGTGCAGGGTTGGAGGAGCGCCTTGCGGTTCCACGATAAATGAAACGTGGCGCAGGGTTGTGCAGTGCTCGCGAATGGCCTCCGAGTTCTCTTCGGTAAGCTCTCTGCGATGGAGCATCGCCTGGTCGAACCCGCCGACGAGGAAATCGTACTTCTGGATTTGCAGCACGGTCTCTTCGGAACTGTGTATGTCGTGAGAAATGCTCGCCTGCAAGCCGAGCAATATCGACACCATCCCCATCAATGAGGCAACGCCAATGGCTACTCCGAGTACGATCAATCCGCTCCGGAGCTTGTGCGCCCAGAGAACGTCGAGCGCGATAAACAGATTCTCGACGACCAGCCCCACCCTCTTGCCGTTACTCATAGCGCAACGCCTCGATCGGATCAAGCTTGGACGCCTGCATGGCAGGATACGCTCCGAAGAAAACTCCAACCAGGAAGGTGACCCCCATGCCGGTCACGATGGACCACATTCGGATGGCGTACGGGAGCGGAGAAAAGAAGGCAATTGCGGCTGCGATGACAAAGCCCGCCGCTATCCCCAGAAGGCCACCGACACTCGATAACGTGACCGCTTCCACCAGGAACTGCCATAGAATGTTCATGCGTGTCGCGCCGACGGCCTTGCGAATGCCGATCTCGCGCGTGCGCTCCGTGACCGAAACGAGCATGATGTTCATGATGACGATGCCACCTACCACGAGGCTGATGGAGACGATACCAACCAGCACCTGGAAGATTCTCGAGCTGATCGTTTTCCAAAGGCCCAGAAGATTATCCTGGGTGATGATCGCGAAATTGTCGTCCCGCTTGGGTCCAAGGCGACGGAGCGTGCGCATCGCCAGCCGGGTCTGATCAACGCAGTCGGCCACGTTGTCGAGGTGCGCGGGCTTGATCGAAATCGTCATCGATTGGTGGGAGCCGAACATTTTCTCGAATGCAGTGATCGGGATTACGACCATCAAGTTGGGATTGCCGGTCATTCCATTGGGCTTTGTAAGGAGGACGCCGATGATGCGGAACGGCAGGCCCGCGATCCTGATCTCCCTGCCGATCGGATCCACGTCGGAATACAGCCGGTCGGCGACATCGGCGCCGATCACGGCCACCTCTTTGCTGTGCTCGACCTCCTGGGAAGAGAAATGCCGGCCGTCTTTGAGATCCCACTTGCCCAACATCGGATAGTTCTCGGATCTTCCCTGGACAGGCACGGATTTTATGTACAGGCCACGGCCGCGCGCTTCCGCGCTTGTGCCCAAGTGCGCGTCCATATACTCCGCGAGGGTTACGTGTTCGCGCAGGTAGGTCAGATCCGAAAGCTCGACCTTCGGATTGTGCAGGGATTTTAGAAACTTCTCGTAATCCGAGAGGATGTCGAGGCCGTTGACCTGCTGCAGATCGAACACGCCCGAGCCTTCTCCCGCAACCTGGTTTTCGATGTAGGTGTTCGCGCCGTCAATGATGCTGACCACGGCGATTACCGACATTACGCCGACGATGTTGCCGAGCAACGTCAGGATTGTCCGCAGTTTGTTGGTCCATAGGGCCTCGAGCGCGATGATCACCCCTTCAAGCAGCTGCATGCGCGCAATCTTTCCAAGGAGAACAAGGGCCTGTCAATGAATAACGTTTACACTTTGCTGCTGGCCCCCAGGCTCGCTGACGCGGCGCGAGCGACGAGCATACTCTTTGGTATGTAAGGAGCGAGCAACAAAGCCAGCGGGCCTGCGGGCCGCAGCCCAGAGGGGCGCGGCGGCGGGCGGGCATCTGCTGCGTTGCCGCTCCTCGACGATGCTCAACGGCATCGCCTGCGTCGCGGCGCCTTGCATCTGCCCGCCCGGCGCTCGCGCCAAAGTGCAAACGTTATTCATTGACAGGCCCTAAGCCATCTTACCGAACATTGATACGGAGCGGACGGGAAAAGGTTTACATCCCCATACCCATCGCGCGCACGAACTGGTCCGCGGACCCGAACTGCATGTAGGGGTTGGTGCGCTTCTGATCGCCCAGAGTCGAACTCCGGCCTCCATAGCTGTGTCCCGGATAGAGCACGAGGTCATCATCAAGAGCGCGCAGCCTGCGATTCAGGCTCCACCACATTTTCGCGGGATCGCTCCCGGGAAGGTCGACCCGGCCGCAGGCATCGATGAACAGCGTATCCCCGGCGAGAAGATGTTTCCCTGCCAGGAAGCACTGGGAACCGGGAGTGTGTCCAGGAGTGTGAAGAACGCGGACCGGGATCGCTCCAATGTGGATTTCTTCATTATCGACAACGGCTCGAAAGTTTTGCGCGCGCCGGTCCAGGAAACCGATCGGCACCTGATAGCGGGGGGCCATCTCCCGCATGTAGACAAGCTCTTCCGCATTCACGTAAACCGTCGCGTCAGTGGCATCGAGTAATTCCTCGAGCCCGTTGATGTGATCGGGGTGCGCGTGCGTGAGCAGGATATGATGCAGGTGCAGGTCGAGCTGGCGCGCGGTCGCCAGAATTGCCTTTACGTCCCAGGCGGGATCGACAGCCGCCGCCTGGCGGGTTTGTTCGCAGCCGACGATGTAGACGAAGTTCATCATCGGGCCCAGTTCGAGTTGTTTGAGAATTAATCCGCCTGCAGTCATGCGCTCGCTCCGCGAAAGGTTTGCCGCCGTTCCGAAAAACTTTGCTCATTGCCGCGCAGGGTTCGCCCACGCGCGACCCGCGTCCATAAAGTGACTCGTTGGCATCTGCCGCCAGGCGGTTGCGAGATTATAGCTCCGGACGCCGGATGATCCAATTCGAAGCTGGATTCCAGATTCGAAATTCGAGGTTGAGAATCTTGAATCTCGAATTTCGAATCTGGAATTGGTTGAGGCCTACTAGCCGCGCGGTGTAATCTGTGGCAAGTATTTCAATAGGAGCCTCGGCGTTCTGTTGCGGCTTTTCTTTACCCCTTGTGAGGATTTTGTGGTTTGATGGAGATCCGTATGAGGCGAACCCTGTTGTTGGTCACGCTTGTTTTCCTCAGCCTCTTCCTCTGCGCTCCGTCCGCACAGGAGCCCTCGCAAAAAACCATTCAGGTGGCGGTCGACATGGTTTCCTTGCCCGTCACGGTCATGAAACGAAATGGACAGCGGGTGGCAGATCTCGTCAAAGAAGATTTCCGCGTCTATGAGGACAGGATTGAGCAGGACATCAAGGCGTTTTCGGCAGCCGACGAACCCTTCTCTGTCGCATTGATGCTGGATACCAGCGGCAGCACGATGGAAAAACTGCAGCGCATCCAGAGCGAGGCGATCCGGTTTATCAATCAGTTAAGCCCGCAGGATTCTGTCGCGGTGGTTTCCTTCGCGCAGGAGGTCCGGCTGCTGGAGGATTTCACAACCGATCGGGCGCGCACAACGGCCGCAGTCCGCGGAACGTCCTCGGGCGGGTTCACGGTTCTGTACGAAGCGGTCTGGCTGGCCTTCAAGGAGGTGCTCCCTTCCGCCCATCAGCGAACCGCGTTGGTGATCTTCAGCGATGGCGTCGACACGGCGAGCGAAAAGGCGACTAAAGATGAAACGCGCGAGCTGGCGAAGGAGTCGCGGGCTCCGATCTACTGCATCTATTTCAACACACAGGAGGAAATGCAGAGATCGCCCGGAATCCCAGCCGGCGGCCAGACTTTTCCCCCGAACATCGGGCAACGCACGACTACGATTCCGGCTACTGGTGCGGGCAGGAGCACGGAAGATTACATGGGAGGCCGCCAGTACCTTTCGGATCTCACTGATTACAGCGGCGGCAGAGTCTTCGATGCCCTCAGGATGGAGGACCTCGGCCCGGCCTTTGATGCAATCGCGCAGGAACTGTCGAGCCAGTACAGCATCGGCTACTATCCAACTAATGCCCGGCACGACGGAAAGTATCGAAGAGTGGATGTGAAAGTTTCGAAGCCGGGTCTCTACGTGCAGACTCGACAGGGCTACTACGCGGCCGACGACTCAAAAAAGAAGGGGAAAAAATGAGCCGATGGGGAGCGTCCACGATGCCGGAAGCCTATCCAAAAACCTTAACTGTTTAGCATTTTTCTGAGATTCGGATTGCATGATCGAAAGGCAAGACGAACCTCAAAGTACTCATGATCCTGCGGCTCACCACGGAGCATGAAAACCGCCGTTGGCGGTGTGGAGTCGGCAATTTGGAGAATGAACGGTGAAGCTGCGAGCCCTCTGGGCCTTTTGTCGTATCCCATGCGCGTATTTTCATAGGAGACTCAAAGCACTGTATCCTTGTTGCGGCTAAACAGTTGCCAAAAATCAGGAAGGGCTTGGCGCGCCGGGATCTCCCTTACCGAACGTCGGATGATCCTCCGGCTGTGACTCCTGCTGATTGACAAATCGCGCCAGCACGAAGCACAAATCCGAAAGCCTGTTCAGATAGCGAATGATACTTGGATCGACTTCTTCGGTACGCGCCAGGGCGACACAGCGCCGCTCCGCGCGCCGCGCAACAGTCCGGGCAAGGTGCAGAAGCGCCCCGGGCGCATTCCCGCCCGGCAGAATGAAGCGCCTCAGCGGCTCCAAGGTCTCCTGACAGCCGTCTATATCCCTCTCGAGATGGGTGATTTGATTTTCCACAATCGGGGGAACATTGAAGGAGCCATGCTGCGTCCCTGCCGGCAGAGCGAGATTGGCGCCGACGCTGAACAGGTCATCCTGGATGCGGTGTATGGTGCCGCGCACGCATTCCGGCAGTGGGTGCGCGCAGGCGACTCCGAGGACGGCGTTAAGTTCGTCAATCGCGCCGTAGGCCTCAATGCGCAGGTCATCTTTGAAAACACGCTTTCCTCCGATGAGCCCAGTGGTGCCGTCATCGCCAGTCTTGGTATAGATCCTGGTCATGGTTCAGACCTCCGACTGAGAATATATCGCATTTGCGGGAGTTGAGGCGGCGAAAGCGGGGTAATAGAACCTGGGAATCAGAGGCGCCGACGAAAACAGAGGAAATGCTCCTGAGCAGCAGGCGCTAACTCGGGCTCTTCGGCGGAGGTGTCAGGCGGTCTTTTTTTCCTTGCAGGAAATGCAGACGGATGTCCACGGCACCGCTTTGAGGCGAACCACGCTGATTTCTTCGCCGCACATTGTGCACACCCCATAGCTGCCGTCATCAATCCTGGCCAGCGCGGCCTCGATGGCTCGGAGAAGCTTGGCATCCGTCTGCAGCAGGCGTATATTCACGTGAACCTCGTTATCGTCGCTCGCCTGGTCGACGAAGTCCCCGTGTCGCGTGTTTTCCATGTTCTCCCAGTGGGTCTGCTTTGCCGGCGAGGATAACGTGATCGCATCACGCTTGCCTTCCAGGATGGATCTGAACTTCTTGAGCTCAACCTTTTTCATGGATCAACCTCAGTCCACAAAGATCGGACGTGATCGAAAAAACATTTAGTATAAAACATAGAGTTCTCGAAGTAAAGAAGGTGATGCGTGGATGCGCGGGGATTGCCAAAACCCAAAGCGGATCCGGCAAAAAGCAGTCCAGGAACCTGAGGTGGGCGCTACACCAGGAACCTACAAATAAGGCCGGAGCGAATCGCGGGGCTGAGTTGCGCGTTACAGCGGGAGTGACTCGCCCACGCCTGCTTTGACGGCGGCCCGGTAGATTCGGCCGGCGAAGGCGACGTCCTCCAATGCGATGCCGTTCGACTTGAAGAGAGTTATCTCGGTCGCCTCTTCGCGGCCTGGAAAATCTCCGGTTACGACGGCCCCGAGTTCCCGCGCATCTTCCCAATAGAACGCCCCTCCTTCGGCGGCGCTCGCGAGGTCGCCCGACTCCAGCATGGACTGTTCTAAGGAGTCGACCACAACGCAGGCGCTGCGGCGTACGGTTTCTACGTCAAGCTCACGCCGCCCCAAATGGTTAGAGCCAACGGCGTTTATGTGAACCCCTTTCGCCAGCCATTCACCGTTGAACACCGGTTCCTTGGAGGTCGTTGCCGTAATGATGATATCCATGTCTTGGGCCGCCTGTTCTGGATTCGCGGCCGGCTCCACCTCAACGTCCAGCGTTTGGCTCATCTCACGGCAGAACTTATCGCGTCGCTCCGGGTTTCGTCCGTAGGCAACGATGGTTCGAATCGGGCGCACCGCGCACACGGCCGCGAGCTGAGCGCGTGCTTGGAACCCGGTTCCGAAAACACCGAGGTGGGATGCGTCCGTGCGGGCCATGTATTTGGTGGCGACGCCCGAGGCGGCACCGGTTCGCAGCTGGCCCAGTAATTCAGCTTCTATCACCGCCAGCAGCCTGCCGTCTTCGCCGCTGTAAAGGAGAACATGGAACCTCGTCTTGCCATCGATCGTGGTGTAACTTTTCAACCCCGCAACTCCAAGGGTCGGAAGCGACGCGCTCATCACCTGAAGTAATCCGCGCTCAACGCGGCATCTGCGCCTGGGCGCGTTGTCGGTCTTGTTCTCTCCCTGCAGTCGAAACGCCTCCTCGATTGCTTCGAGCGCCATTTGCATGGTTGCGAGTTTTTTTACATCCGATTCGCGCAGAAGAATTGCCATGAATATCCCTCATCGATAGTAAATTGCGTGTCCCAGATCCATTCGAAATCAAATCAGCTTCAACTATACTGAACCTGGACACATAGGCCAAGAAGAGATTGCTTGGTCGTACGCTCGAAGCTGAATGACGCTGCCTTTCTTCCTCTCGACTGCGATTTACACACTGAAAGATAACGAGCGGAGCAAAAACCGATAGCGATTGCGATACCAATGCCGATTCCGAGATCCCTGCAGTCGTTGCTCCCTTCCGGGTCGGTATCGGAATCGGGATCGTAATCGCTATCGCAATCGGCTCTTGTTTGCGCTGAGACGACCATTTTGTTGTGCACTGGCAGCCCCACTGTCTGAATCACAGTCGTCTCAAGCACAGAGTTGAATCCACCCGGCGGCGGGAGATATACTTAGTTCCGCCCCGAGAGGGATATGCCAGCCGAAGCACCCCGCAGTCGGCTTTGATGCAGGAGAGTAAAACTGCTGGTTCGCCCGGTCATCCAGCGGCTCACTCGGGCCTTTCGTGTCTGTCTCCCTCTGATTCCGGTTGTTCATGCATTGCTGAAAAATGATCCGAACCGTACACATTGCCAAGTACGTCATTCCTGAAGCCGGCATGCTGCTGCGCAACGCAGCCGTCCATGTTTCCGATCCCGGCAGGATTTCGAGACTCGAGCCGTGGCAAAGCCCGCCGCCAAACCTGGAAACCAAAGTCGTGGATTGGGGTTGCGCCATTATTCTGCCAGGCCTGGTGAACGCGCATACACACCTTGAGTTGACACGCCTCCGCGGGCAAGAAGATCGGCCGGTATCCTTTACACACTGGCTTGCCCAGGTGATCCGGGAGAAGCAGCAGCGGACGCGCGCTGATGTCCAGGAGACCATCGCCCGGGGTGCCCGCCAATCTTTGGCTTCGGGCACGACTCTGCTGGGCGAGATTTCATCCAGCGGGATGAGCTGGGATGCCCTCAAGCACGAAAAGCTCCGAAAGGTGATCTTCGAGGAGGTGATTGCGCTCGCGCCGGAAAAGGCGGGCGAAGCCATGGCTGCCCTGAGCCAGCGACTCGATCGGTCGGAACCCGACGCGTTCAGTTCCTCCAGCGTTTCACCCCACGCTCCTTACTCCGTCTCGCCTGAATTGTATCGCGCAGCGGCAAACCTGGCGCGGACCCGGCGCACCCGTCTTGCCACGCACCTCGCGGAAACCGGGCAGGAGTTGGAGTTCCTCGCTAGCGGGAAAGGGGAGCTCAAGAGCTTTCTCTCCGACCTCGGTGTGCTTCCTGCCGGGTGGACGCCGCCCGGGCTTGCGCCCGTGGCTTATCTGGAGAAGCTTGGCGTTCTTGATCCACCCGCCATTCTCATCCACTGCAATTATCTGGACGAGGATTCCATGGTGCGAATCCTGAGCCGAAGCTGCAGCGTCATCCACTGCCCGCGAAGTCATGCTTATTTCGGGCATGATCCGCATCCTGTGCGCCGGCTCCTCGATATGGGCATCAATGTCGCTTTGGGAACGGACTCTCTGGCCAGCAACAAGTCCCTCAGTGTTCTCGACGAGATGCGATTCCTCTTTAGGAATCGCAAGGATTTGAAATGCGATGAAATCATCCGCATGGCAACACTCAACGGCGCCGTGGCTCTCGATTTTGGCAATGTGCTCGGCCGCCTGCGGAGAGGATATTGGGCCGACATGACGGTTCTGCGCCTGCCCGAGAGACTGGCGGACCGAAACATCGAAGCGCAACTTTTGGAGGGCGCGGGAGAATGCCTGGCGACCATTGTGCAGGGCCGGATCGCATGGACCTCCGCGCCCGGGTTGCTGACTGGCGGTGGGTAGGCCGCCCACAACACATCATTCGTTACTCGTAACCCGTCACTCGCATGGGGGTGCACATGTTCAGAAGATCGATCTTCTGGGGCTTGACATTGATGCTCGGGACTCTGCTGGTATGGCTCGTAGTCCGGGCACGCAAACAGGAAGCGCAGATCGCGATGGCTCCGGCTCCGACTGAAATCGTGAGATCCGCCAAGTCCAGCCCTACGCGTGTGATTGCCCCGAAAGATCTTGACGCCGGGGAATCGCAAGTGGAGTTCGCCTCCATGGTTTCCGGGGCGCCGAAATCCGGTGGGCGCAGCGCCCTCCTGCATGTCGTGATACGCAACCGCGGAGCGGTTCCTTATCACAACGTGATGTTGAAACTCACCTGGGTCGGAACCTCCGGGAAGGCTATCGACAGCCAGACACATCTGGTTCCCGGCACAATCGAGCCTGGACAGACTCTTAACGATGGCGAGGTCGCTTTGGAGGGCGTGCCGAGCGGTAGTGTGAAATGTACCATCGCCATCCTCCACTCAGACTTGGGGCAAGCTCAGGCTCGTTGAGCCGCCCCTTCGCGGAGTGCATGGGCGCCGTGCCGAAAATGATTGAAATGCCGGGAGGATAGCTCCGCGCGATGAAGGAAGGCTAGGAGGGCAGAACCTGCACCCGAAGGTTGGCCTTATGCCGCGAGCTGTGGAAAAATCTGGACATCGCATCGACTATCTGTTACAATAAAAAGACTTACCGTTGTTGACATCCTTTTGTCTGCGTGATAAGCTCCTGAATTATCAAGTCTGCGCGGAATCGAACGATTTTGTGCTAGGACTGAGGCTCATGGAACGATCCTGTCGCGTTTTCTCTTTGCTGATGGTGCTTGGTATTGCTGCGCTCCCATTGGCGGCTGCGACCAGGCCGAACGGAATGCTCGCGGGGACAGTCATGACGCCGGATGGACGCGGCCTTGTGGGTGCCGTCGTGGCACTTTTCCAGCGTAGCGACCCTGGAACGGTCATTTCGATCGCCAGGTCCGATCAGCAGGGGGCATATAACCTCAGCGGCGTTGCTGCGGGTGCTTATTCCATTCAGGTCAGCAGGTTCGGCTATCAGGTGATCCACTCTCCTCGAGTGGTCGTCGATCCCGGCAAAACCACAACCGTCAATTTTGTGCTTCAGGAGATCGTGGACTTTATCTCTGCGCGTGACGATCCCCGAAATTGGGACCTCAAGACTGTCATGCGAAGCACTTCCGACCGGCGCCTCATCTTTCGAGGACTTCCGGGAGCAGCGACGCCGGACGACGTCATAGCTTCTTTCCACAGAAGCGGTGCTCTGAACATTGTCTCCACCGACCTGCTTGGTCCGGACAACTATGCCGTGTATCCGAACCGGGGGGATTTGGGGGTAGCTTCCAATTTCGCGTTCGTCGAACCGGTCAGCCTGCATGGCCGCATGATCTTTTCGGGCCAGCTCTCTTCGGGCACAGATTCGCTTTGGAGAGTGCGCAATACCTATGACTACCGCCCGAATCCGAATCAGGAGTACAAATTCTCGGTAGGCGTGGGCCGCTTGAGTCCCAATCGTACAGGGATTTCGGACCACCCCGCGGACTTTTTCAACTCGGAACAGGATTTTCAGGATTCCGGAGTGCAGACACTCGTCGTAGGGTTCCAGGGAAGCCGGCAATTCCTCAACGTAGTGGCCGTGGAATATGGCCTCGATTTGTCGCGCATTCAGTACGGAGCGACGCAGAGCGTGTGGAGCCCATATCTGCAGGTTGCCTATACACCCCACCGCCACTGGCTCTTGAGAACTTTGATGTCCTCCCGCCGGATCAGCGATAACAGCATGATCGAGCTGCCGGGAGGCGACGTGGTAAACCTCCTCGAGCCCGCTTATATATCGCAGATCAACAACGTGATCCGCGTGAGCCAAGTCAGGCATTCCGAATTTTCGGTTGCCAGAAAACTGGCCGACGACACGTCGCTGGAGCTTACGGTCTACCGAGACAGGGTGGATGGGCCGGGCACACCGTTTCTCCTGACGACAAATACGGAATACGGACAGAATTCGCAGGCGGTGCAGCTCAAGAGCGACCAGGACGCGCAGCAGGGCGTCAGGGTAGCTTTCGCGCGCATGCTAACGGGTACGATTCAGGGCTTGATTGCCTACGACTACGGCACTGCCGCGGGCCTTGCCAACATCAATCCGTCTTTGTCGAGCGGTCTGGTGAACGATAACATCCTGGATTACATTCAACGCTCCTATTACCATTCCATCACCAGTCAGTTGGAAGCCAAAATCCCGCAGACGCGCACCCACGTCCAAGCGACTGTGCGCTGGTATCCTGGAAACCCGATCAGCCCAATCGATCTCTTCGCCGATCGGATGGATACACTCACCAAAGGGGTGAGCTTTTCCCTGAGGCAGGCACTTCCGCTGCCGCCTTTTATGGGTTGCCCAGGACGGTGGGAGGCTCAGATTGATGTTCGCAATCCGTTTGACCAGGGAATGAGCCACATTCCCTTGTCCGATGGAGACCTCGTTTTGACCCGAATTTCCCGTGCACTCCGATTCGGCCTGAATCTCAATTTTTTCTAATCATGCCGATCGCCGTTCTGTTTAGCACCCACCTGCCCCGCCCTGATTATGCACCCTCATCGTAGATCTGCGAGCGAAGAGGGCACTTGTAGCCAACTGTGCCCGGCTTCTATACTTATTCTGAAGACGATGCGGTCATTCAAGATGTTGGATGTCAATCCAAACGCTTGAAGCCAAAGGGAGGCCGGAGCGTGAACTTTACTAGATTAGAAAGATTAAATCCTTACGTCTCAATACTTATAGCGATCCAAACAATCGCTGCGCATTCAGGCGTTGGTATGGATATTGCTTAGGGGAGTTCTGGACAGTCTTATCGTTTTCCTGAATACAAGATGGATGCTTTTCCAGTGCCTTTCAGGACCGTCGCTTTAACATTTCTGACGCTCTTTCTGGTAACGATCGGTATTTTGAACCTGCGCGATCGTGCATCCTGGAACGAGCCCGGGGATGGTGTCTTCTGGGTCGAATCGGAATCCGGTTTGACGGCTGGAGAGGTTGCGCCGAATGGCCCCGCAGCAAGGGCGGGCATCAGGCAAGGGGATGTGCTGTATTCTATCGACGATTCCCCAATCGTCAACCTCGGCCAGCATTCTGATGCAATCTATCGCGCCGGAGCCCACGGGGTTCTCGCCTATGGGCTGATGTCGGGTTCGACGGTTCGCCTGGTTTCCGTCCGGCTGGATGCCAAGGCATCGTTGAAACCCGAGGACAGCTGCCGCATTCTCCTTGCTTTTGTGTACCTCGGCATTGGTTTTATTGTCGCTCTTCGCGGCGCCCATCTTAAGGGAGCCTTCCACTTTTATTTCGTTTGCCTGACTGCCTTTGTCTTGTTCCTTTACAGCTACACTACTAGGCTCGGGATTCTGGATGGAACGGTCTACGTGCTGTCGGTTCTTGCCATCCTCCTGCTACCGGCGCTTTTTCTGCATTTCTGCCTGCGCTTTCCCGTCGATCCTCGTCCCGTCCGCAGCCCCGCGATGTTTTATTACGCTCCAGCCGCATTTCTCGGGGTTATCCAGCTGTTATGGTGGACGGGCCGTCTCGCTGATTTTGGTCTCCCGCGAAACGCCCGATCGAGCGGCATCCTCGACCGTGTGCACCTTGTTTACCTGTGCGCGGGCCTGCTGATCGGTGCGATTGTCCTCCTGCGGCGTAAGCTCGCGACAGAGGATTTGACGGCGCGCCAGCAGATGAAGTGGGTCAGTTACGGAACACTCGGTGGCGTTGTGCCGTTTCTCGCGATTTACGTCCTGCCTGTGCTGTTGGGGGCGCGAGCCGGATTTCCGCTGCTTTCTTCCCAGTTGTTCCTCGTGCTGATTCCGCTGTCGTTTGCCTACGCCATACTTCATTATCGGCTCCTCGATGTCGAGGCCATCGTGCGCCGGAGTGCGGCCTATCTCGTGGCCAGTTCGCTTCTGCTTGCCGCCTATCTGGTTTTTGTCCTCATTCTGGGAAGGTGGCTGGAGTCGATGATTCCAGATGCCGATTACGTGATCGTCTGCGTGGCGGCTCTGGCAATTGCCATGATGTTCGCTCCGTTGCGCACCTCAATTCAGGCTCGTCTGGACCGGTTTTTTTACAGAGAGAAGTTTGAAGATCGGAGCGGCCTCCTCGATTTTGCCCGCACTTTAACCTCCGAGATAAGCCTCCCCCGCCTGACGCGCAAAATCCTCGAGCGGATCGCCAAGACGTTTCCGGTGGACAACGTCTTCCTGTTTCTGCGCGATGCCGCCAATCCCGGCGCCTTTCTCCTGGCGGACGCGATTGGAATGCAGCTATCGAGCGGAGATCCATGGCGATTGGAGGAAGCTGCCCTCTCCGGCGATTTGCAGGCGAACGGCCCCGATTCCTCCCGGACGGAGAATCTCCTGTACGAGGCACCGCGGCACTTGAACTCCAGAGGGCTTCATTATGTGCAGGATTTGAGACTCCGGGGCAAATTGATCGGCGTGATCGGCTTGGGTATGCTTCCAAAACACCGGCATTTTTCGACGGAAGATCTGGATCTCCTCCGCGCCCTTGCAGGATATGCGAGTATTGCCCTGGAAAATGCCGATCTCTACCGCTCGATTGAGACCAAAGCTCTCGATCTCGAGCGCCTCAAGATTTATACGGAAAACATCATCGAAAGCATCAACATTGCGGTCCTGGCGCTCGACCTGAAAGGAGAGGTCACGTCCTGCAATCGCGCGTTCGAGGAACTTTACGGAATCGGCCGCAAGCAGATTGTCGGCACCCGCCTGGAAGATCTGTTGGGCAAGGAGATGGTGGCCTCGATCCAGAACGCCATTGGGGTGGCGAGCTGGGATTTCAGGTCGACCGGCAACATTTTCAAACAGTATCTGCAGAATCGCAGAAATGAAAAGCTGATCGTCGACCTCAGCGTGATTCCACTGCTCGATTCCAGAGATCTGAATTCCGGCTGCCTCGTCGTGATGGACGACATCACCGGCAAAGTGCAGCTTGAAAGCCAGTTGCTCCAGGTGGAGAAGCTCAGTTCCATTGGGTTATTGGCAGCCGGCATCGCCCACGAGGTCAACACCCCGATTACGGGCATTTCCAGTTACGCCCAGATGCTATTAAAGGAAACTGCCGCAGACGACGTGCGCAAGCCGATTCTGGAGAAAATCGAGAAACAAACGTTCCGGGCGGCGGAAATCGTCAACGGGCTCCTCAACTTCGCCCGCATGAACGGCAGCGAGTTTACCGATCTGGACTTGAATCTGCTCATCCGTGACAGCCTTTCCCTCCTGGAGCACCAGTTCAGGCAAAACCATGTAGACGTGGTATATTCTCCGGATCAGACTATCCCGACGGTCTATGGAAATGCGGGGAAATTACAGCAGGTTTTCGTCAACCTGTTCCTGAATGCGCGGGATGCGATGCCGTCGGGGGGCACGCTGCAGGTGGAAACTTCCATGAATGATACAATGGTCATCGTGGATATTCAGGATTCGGGGGTAGGCATTTCACCAGAGCACATCAGGAGAATTTACGACCCGTTTTTCACCACCAAGAGCACGGGTAAGGGCACTGGACTTGGCCTCGCCGTCACGTACGGCATCGTTCAGGAACATGGCGGCAGAATCTCCGTGGATAGCACCCCTGCGAAGGGGACTCGATTCAGGCTGAAGTTGCCTACCCGGCAATCAATACAAGCATGAATGACAGAGGACGCATACTCGTAGTCGATGACGAAGAGGTCGTGCGCGATGTGCTCGAGACATTTCTGCGCAAGGAGGATTATCTCGTCGATCTGGCCGAAAACGGAGTCCAGGCGCTGCAGATGGTCGATGGGGGAGATTACGATGTCGTACTCCTCGATTTGATGATGCCCGACATGGATGGCCTGGGTGTGCTGGAATCATTTCGAAATCGGAGTGACAGCCCGGCTGCCATCGTTCTCACTGCCTTCGGCACGATAGAGAGGGCCGTGCAAGCCACCAAACTCGGCGCCTTTGACTTCATCACAAAGCCGTTTAAGAACGACGAGATTCTCGTGGCGGTCAAGAATGCCATCGAGCAGCGCCGCCTGCGTAACGAGAACGCACGGCTCAAAGACTCGTTGCGCCAACGCTACAGCTTCCGCAACATCATCGGCAAGAGCGAGCCGATGCAGCAGATCTTCAACCTCATACTGCAGGTCGCTCCCAGACGCAGCACCGTCCTGATCCAGGGCGAGAGCGGCACCGGGAAGGAATTGGTCGCCAAGGCCATTCACGCGGCCAGCACGCGCGCCGACGCACCCTTTGTGGCGATCAATTGCGGCAACATCCCTTCCGAATTGCTCGAAAGCGAGATTTTTGGCCATGTGCGCGGCGCTTATACCGGCGCGACAAGTTCCAAGAAGGGCCTGTTCGAGGTTGCGGACGGGGGCACATTTTTTCTCGATGAAGTGGCCAGCATCTCCCTGGAGATGCAGGCGAAGCTGTTGCGAGTAATCCAGGAGCGTGAGTTTCGCCGTCTCGGCGGCCTCGAAAACATCAGGGTTGATGTGCGCATCATTGCCGCCACCAACAGCGACCTCCAGACCGCTGTCGCCAACGGGAGCTTTCGCGACGACCTGTACTACCGGCTCAATGTGATCGTAATTAAACTGCCCCCGCTGCGGGAGCGCGGCGAAGATATTCCCCTGCTTGCCGAGCACTTCTGCAGGAAGTACTGCGGCGAAAACGCCAGGGACCTGTGCATCTTCGACCCGGCGGCCATCCAGACTCTCTTGGATTACGGCTGGCCCGGAAATGTTCGAGAGCTCGAAAATGTCGTCGAGCGGGCGGTCGTCCTCTGTCCGGGCAACACCATCACCGCGGATCTTTTCCCCAGAAACGTTATTGCGGCCCCGCCGCGCGATTCCAACGGTTTTCTGGAGGCGGACCTGCCCCTGAAGGAGAAGGTAGGCAACTTTGAAAAGGCGTTGATCCTCGATGCGCTCGCGAGAACAGATTGGAATCAGAAAAAGGCTGCAGAACTCCTGTCGGTGAACCCGACGACCCTCAGCGAGAAGCTGAAGCGCTTGAAAATCAAACCGCAGTGACATCTACGTCGAGGAGGGGCAAAGGGAAAAGGCGTTCGTTCATGAAGCATTCTGCTGACGCAAAGCAGGGAGGATCCTTGGGCTCCTGATCTTGACCCAATGCTGTAACCTTAAGGGGAGATTCATCCTCGAGCAGAAATCTGACGGCCACGAATTTCACGAATTCCACAAAAATGGCCCTGAAGAGCCGGTCGACAGATGGAAGATTCCGTGGAATTCGTGAAATTCGTGTCGTCTTCTCGAATTTTTACTTAAATTGGCAGCACTGATCTTGACCCCTTGACCCCTTGACCCCTTTGCCCCTGCAGCAACTGCTTCAGCTGGCTTGCCACCAAAATGCATTTGTCGTATCCTCTTGAAACCTGGGACCACCCCAGGGGTCTTTATAGCCGAAAGGATGTATCATTAGAGAGGCAGCGTCGTACAAAGCTTTCATACGGGAGACTGGCGAATGATCAAGGTGCAATTCATCGGGCGGTTTGTTTTCCTTGCTTGCGCATTTCTCACCGCTTTGCCGGCGGTTGCGGACTATAAGCAAGCCTACGCATATTTCAAGCAGGGCCAGTTCGAGAAAGCAATCCAGGAGTTGAAGCCTGACCTGGACAAGAATCCGGATTGGGAATTTGGGCACCGACTCGCCGGGCTTTGCTATCTGGGTCTGAAGAATAACGCTCTGGCCTCAGTCGAGCTCAACCGCGCCATCCAGCTCAAGTCGACGGCATTCGCGACCTTTTACGGCTTGGCGCAGGCTTATTACAACACCGATAAACTTGACAATTGCGTCCAGATTCTCAACCAGGGAGAACAATACGCGAAAGCCTCGGAGGACCTGTACGACCTGCACCACTTGCGGGGCACTGTCTATTATCGCCAGCAAAAACTCGATCAGGCTGCGGCGGATCTCGCGGGTGCCATCCGCATCAAGACCGACGACTGGTTGGATTTTTCCCAATTGGGCGCCATCTATTTCAATCAGAATCGCTACGACGAGGCGATCCAGACGCTGCAGAAAGCGCTCTCACTCAAACCCGGTGACACAGCCACGTCCGGCGTGCTCGGGAAGGTATATTTCAAGCAAGGAGTGGCGGCATTGAGTGCCAAACAGTACAGCCAGGCGCTGGACCTCTTCCATAAGGCCGGCACCCTCACTCCCAACGACGGCTACATTTTTTACAATACCGGCGAGGCGTGCCTTTTTCTTGCCAACTACGCCGACGCGGAGAAGGCCTACACCCAGGCGCTGAGCTTGTTGCCACGAAATGCGGATGTGCTCACCAGGCTAGGCCTGACTTACGAGAGGCAAAAGAGGTGGCCTCAGGCCCTGGATGCGTACCAAAAGGCGAATGAAATCAGTCCGTCACCCACCCTGAAGGATTCGATGACTCGCGTGGCCGACCAGTTAAAGAAACCCGAGGAGAAGAAAAAACACTAGCGGGTCACGGTATAAGAAGCTTCCCAGATGCACACATTTCCGCCATTGTCCACGGCGACGATGTGCACTCGATATTTCCCATCCTGCCTGGCGGATTCGACAGGGATTTCAAACTGCGTGAACATTCCCTCGGTGGGCTTCACCTGATGTCCCTGGCGGGTTTTGCCGCTCGACTCATCAATCAGGAAAATCCCCGTCGAACCGAGATAGCTCCGGCCTTGGTGCGTGTAAAGCCGCACCGCGAGGGCCGCGCCGGGCTTCGCCGGGTCCGGATTGAAGAGAACACGATCCAGCGCCGGCCCCGGCTCGTCGGGCGAGATGGAAAACTCCTGCGGATCGTAGCCGCGCACCCGATTGAGCCACTGTGTTTCAAGAGCCGGGACGCGGGTCTTGAAGGCTGCGGCGAGACTGTCCTCCAGGTTCTTCTGAGCCAGGGAATCGAACAGCTTCAAGACTCGATCCCGGCCGTAAACCTCACTGCAAAATGTCAGAAAGGTGATCCCAGGGGCTGCGGCGACAAGATCTTGACTGTCGCCGGCGAATTCAGATCTGCCGGACAGGTGCATCAATCCCAGAGGGCTGATTTTGTCCACGTAGTGACAGATAGTCCAAGCTGCACCCAAACGCTTGACCGTGTTGGAAAACTCGTGCGCCAGCATCTCCGACATGCCATCCAATAGGAATCGATTCTCGGGCTTGGAGGCGCCATCCCCCATGAGGTTTGTCAGGGCAAGCCTCGCGAGTCCACGGACCGCAATCTGCAGCAGGAAGCCGTTGGAGTCTTTCAACGCACTCGGATCGTTCATGCCGAGTGTGATGGTACTGCGTTCCGCGTCAACGCTCGTCGCCGCGTCCTGCCATTCGATCACGACCGACACGCGGCTCGGCAACTGTCCGCCGGCAGCAACGTGGACAAACTCCCAGCATCGTTCCAGATCGCTGATGTTGTCTCGCCCGATCCACTGCCTCTCGGCCGGAATGTGCAAGCGAAGGTGCCGGGACACGATGCTCTCGTCAGTGTCTTGGGCTACCACGATTTGCGCGAGAAAGAATGGGCAGCATAGAGCTGCTGTCCATGCGAAAACGAACCGCAGGCAAGACATGGAAGGAAAACCCATCCTCCTATCGGACATCTTGAACTACTCTTCTGCCCGGCCGAATTTGACGCGCCTCAGGAAGCGGACGTCGGCGCGAAGCTGTTCAGAGCCCCCGGCTCATCATTGTACCAGTCAAAGACGTTGACCATCTTAGTGACCGTCAGCAGATCAACAACCTTCGGATTGGGAGATAACAGCTTGAGAGTTCCACCCGCTTTCCGGATGGCAGTAAAACAACGAATGATCTGTCCCAAACCCGCACTGTCGACATAGGGAACCCTGGCGAGGTTCAGTAGGAAAAGCCTCCTCCCGCGCGCCAGCAGTTCATCAATTGCGTGCTTGATCGCAACATCGCCCTCGCCGAGAAGGATCTTTCCTTCTACGTCAACAATCGTAACTTGACCCACCAACCGGGATGATAGCTTCATGAGCACCTCCGCCAGATGAGACCAGAAACTAACATAGCCCCCTACCGCTGTCAAAGCGAGACTCGAAATCGTGGTCAACGCCTTGTTTCGCCGGGAGAATTTCGGCAGCTTCGAGCGGAGATGGCGAAACAAGGCGTTGACCACGATTTCGAGTAACGCGCGTGGGTGCGGGCCCTGGGGCATTCCTTGATACCTCGCTGCGCCTATGCTATACATCAGCTTCGCGTAAAGGAAAGCCACGGGGGCGATCCATTTTCCGTGCGGAGTCTAAAATGCTAATTCCTATTCGATCGATTGCAGCCAGAGAAATCCTTGATTCCAGAGGAAACCCGACCCTCGAGGCGGATGTTGTCGTCGAAGGCAACTTTCTCGGCCGCGCCGCGGTGCCGTCCGGCGCCTCCACGGGCGCTCATGAGGCCGTCGAACTTCGCGACGGCGACACGCTCCGCTTTGGCGGCAAGGGAGTGCTCAGGGCCGTCGAGAACGTCAACAACATCATTGCTCCCGCTCTCATCGGCGAGAACGCTTCCCAGCAGCGGACCATAGACCGGATCATGATCAATCTCGACGGCTCCGCAAACAAAGGCCGCCTGGGCGCAAATGCCATCCTGGGAGTATCCATGGCAGTTGCGCGCGCTGTCGCGGCGGCTTTGGGAGTGCCGCTCTACCGCTATCTTGGGGGAACAAACGCCTGCATACTGCCCGTGCCTATGATGAACATCCTCAACGGCGGGGTGCATGCCGACAATAACGTCGATCCTCAGGAATTCATGATCGTTCCCGCGGGCGCCAATTGTTTTTCCGAAAGCTTGCGCATGGGCGTCGAAACCTTCCACTCTCTGAAGAGTGTGCTCAAGAAAAAAGGGTACTCCACAAGCGTCGGCGACGAAGGCGGCTTCGCACCGAACCTGAAATCGAGCGAGGAGGCCTTCGACGTGATTCTCGAGGCAATCGAGAAGGCCGGATTCAAAGCGGGGAAGCAGATCTATCTGGCGATCGATGTGGCCGCGAGCGAAATGTACGTCGATGGAAAGTATTTCTTCAAGAAATCGAGCGGGGCACGCCTGACCGCCGAGCAGATAATTCAACTCTACGAGCGCTGGGCCAACAACTACCCGATCGTATCAATCGAGGACGGAATGGCCGAAGATGATTGGCAGGGTTGGATTGCTCTGACGGAAGCGCTCGGCGAAAAGATCCAGCTCATTGGCGACGATGTTTTCGTCACGAACCCGGAACGGCTGGCCTCCGGCATCGCCGATGGTGTGGCCAACAGTATTCTCATCAAACTGAACCAGGTGGGCACCGTCAGCGAAACCCTCGACACGATCGAACTGGCCCTGAGTGACAGCTACACCACGGTGATCTCCCACCGGTCCGGCGAAACCGAAGACGCATTCCTCGCCGATCTGGCTGTCGCCTGCAACGCGGGCCAAATCAAGACCGGTTCCGCGAGCCGCACAGACCGTGTGGCGAAATACAATCAGCTTCTCCGCATTGAAGAAGATCTCCGCGGACAGGCGCGTTTCCTGGGGAGCCAGCTCTTCTGATTTTTGGTTTTGGAATGCGGATCCTGGAAGTTGAAAATCTCTCAGTCTCGTATACCACGGCTTCAGGGACGATTCACGCAGTTCGCGATTTCTCTCTGGAATTAGCCGCCGGAGAATCATGCGCGCTGGTCGGCGAAACCGGGAGCGGCAAGACGACCGTTGCGCTGGCGTTGGTCGGATTGCTTGGCGGCAACGGGCGCGTCGCCGCCGGAGAGATTCGCTTTGATGGCGTGTCGCTCTTAAATGCCGACCGAGAGACATGGAAACAGGTGCGCGGCAAAAGGATCGGAACTATTTTCCAGGATAGCCGGGGTGCTCTCAACCCGGTTTTGACCATCGGTTCACAATTGATCGAGGCAGTGCGCGCGCATCAGCGCCTCGACAAAAAAGCGGCGCGCGCAGCCGCGGCAGCGCTGCTCTCCGAAGCCGGTGTGCCGGATCCGCTGTTTTTCATGGAGAGGTACGCGAGCGAGCTGTCCGGCGGCATGTGCCAGCGGGTGGCCGTCGCAATCGCGCTCTGCAACCGTCCAAAGCTGCTCATCGCCGACGAACCTACGAGCGCACTTGATCCCAGCATCCAGGCTCAGATCCTCCAGCTCCTTCAAGAAACGAAGCGCCGGCGGGATCTCGCGTTGTTGTTGATCAGCCACGATCTGGCTTTGGTATCCCAGGTCGCCGAGCGCGTTGCCGTCATGTATTCCGGGCGCTTAGTGGAATTGGGCCCGGTGAGTGATGTATTAAGACGGCCCGCGCATCCCTATACCTCCGCGCTGATCGAGTGCCAGGCGGATCTGCACCATCGCTGGGAAGACCGGCCGCTGGCCGCGATCCCGGGTGCGCCGCCGCCTGGCGGGCAGAAGTATCCCGGATGTTCGTTCGCTCCCCGTTGTGCGGATGCGGAACCCGCTTGTTCCGCGGGTGTGCCGCCGTCCGCCGCTGTCGCCAGCAATCATTGGGCGGCCTGCATCAAGCCCCGCATGTGAAACGGATTCCGATTCGAAATTCGAGATTCAAAGTTCACAATCTCGAATTTCGAATCTCGAATTTCAAATTTTTGTTCCCGCATTTCCGGCGTTTCATGGTTTAGTGTGTTCCGATGGCACCGATTCTCGATATTCGCGGTCTCAAGAAGAGTTTCCGGACCGGCATGTTCCAAAAGGGTCGTGCCATAACCGCCCTAGCTGGCGTCGATTTGACGATCGAATCGGGCGACACTTTGGGCCTGGTGGGTGAGTCCGGATGCGGCAAAACAACTCTGGCCCGCTGTGTCCTGCGCTTGATCGCACCCGATGACGGTTCGGTTTTTTTTGACGGCTGCGACCTCCTGCGCCTGTCGCCTGCGGAGTTGCGGACCCGGCGCCGCGAGTTTCAGTTGATCTTTCAAGATGCCTTCGCCTCTCTTGATCCCCGCATGACCGTGCGTGAAATCATGGCGGAACCCTTCGAGATTCACGGTCTCCTGGATCGTCCGGGACGCGAGAGACGAGCTCTGGAGTTGCTGGGGTCGGTAGGATTGGACGGCGGTCTTCTGCCTCGGCGCCCTGCGGAACTGAGCGGCGGACAGCAGCAGCGCGTGGCCATCGCGCGCGCGCTGGCACTGCAGCCCAGGCTGCTGGTTGCCGACGAGCCGGTTACGGCCCTGGACCCTTCTGTGCAGGCGCAAGTATTGAACCTGCTTGCAGAATTGCGAAAGCCCTTCGCACTCACCCTGATCCTGATTTCGCACTCGCTTCCGATGATCAGGTACCTCTGCACGCGTGTATGCGTCATGTATTTGGGCCGCATCGTCGAAGAAGCTCCCGCGGATGAGTTCTTCCGCGCTCCGAGGCACCCGTACAGCCAGGCGCTCTTGGAGAGCGCACCCGCCATGGAACAGGACGGCGGAAGGCAAAAAACGATTTTGCCTGGAGATGTACCCTCCCCGATCTCGCCTCCCCGCGGATGCCCTTTTCATCCGCGCTGTGCGAGGGCAATGGCAGAATGTCGCGTGGAACCGCCGCAGCTCAAGGTCTGCGAGAATTCGAAAGTAGCATGTTTCCTGTATACCTGAAGGGGGGGATTATCGTACAAATTAACAAAATTCAGGGAAGGAGAATGTCATGGATAGTCCTGGTGCAAATGAGACTGTGGCCGCAGACGCCGGAATCGCTCAGATGAGCTTCACTGAACGACTGGTTGGTGTGTATCTTGAACCGACAAAAACGTACGCTGACATCGGCCGGAAACGGTCATGGGTGGCGCTCTTCGTCCTGATTTGCATCGTAGCGCTGGCCTGCAGCTACGCTCTGCAATCCCGGATGGACCCGGCTGATGCGGCAGTGAAGGGCCTGGCGATGACCAAGCCCATCTTCAAAAAGTTTATGAGTTCCGATCAGCTTGCCCAGATCGAGGATCAGGCGGCAAAGCAAGCCATGCAGCCGCGCACTTTCAGGGCAAAATACCTCCCGATCGTCGTCACTCCGATAATGCTTTACATCACGTATGTCGTGATAACTACTGTGTTTCTGCTGGCCTTCCTGGCCACGGGAGCGGGACTTTCCTTCAAGAAATGTTTCACCGCAGTAATCTGGGGGTTTGGTCCGCCGGCACTTGTTGTAAGTCTGCTCAGCATCCTGTTCATCTTCCTCAAGAATCCGGCCGATCTGGACATTAACCCCGTCAACAACGTCGTAAGCAATCTCGGGCCCCTGGTGGATTTCAACGCACATCCGGCGCTGAACAGCCTGTTTTCCTCGATTGACATTTTCCCGCTGTGGACCGCCATTCTTCTCTCGATGGGATTCGCGGCACAGTCGGAAGGGAAGCTTACGGCCGGCAAGGCCGCGATTCCGATCGTAAGTCTCTGGATACTCTGGATTCTATTAAAAATGGGGTTCTGGGCGATTCTCGGATAGGCTTCTGTGGCGAAACTCCTAAGCTCTCCGTCCTAGACCTGGACGTCGACTTGGACATGGATATGCACAGATGAAGGGCAATCTGGTAAATGTTTTGTATGGAAAGTTTGTCGCGGGCTAGACGGTCCAGGTCCACGACGAGGTCCAAGTCCAGGTCCAAACGGCTCACTCGGTTTTTCGATGTAACCAGCGAGATTCACGACATAAAGTATTCTATATAAAGCACTTACGGAACGTTTCAAGAAATGGGAGTGTCCGCTTTTTTGCGCGGGAGAATCGCAACCGGGCAGCGGGGTAAAAACCAGTGGGCGGCTGGCAGGTAGTCTGTCAGCCGCCCACGGTTTGTATCGGAGTGAACCCAAACTCTCAGTCGTGCGGAACCTGTTCGTCGCTGGCGATCTTGCCGTCGAGCAGTCGTACAACTCTGTAGGCGTGCAGAGCGATGTCGGGTTCGTGGGTGACCAGGATGATCGTGTGGCCCTTTTTGTGCAGTTCGTCCAGAAGCCGCATGATGTCCATGCTGGTTGCCGAGTCCAGGTTCCCGGTGGGCTCATCCGCCAGAATAATGGATGGGTTGTTGACGAGGGCGCGCGCGACGGCCACACGCTGCCTCTGGCCACCGGATAACTCGTTTGGCCTGTGATACATGCGCTCTCCGAGCTCCACCGACTGGAGCGCTTTGATGGCACGTTCCTTGCGCTCGTGCGACGGAGTGCCGTTGTAGATCAACGGCAACTCGACGTTGTGCAGTGCGGTTGCTCGAGCCAGCAGGTTAAAGGTCTGAAAGACGAACCCGATTTCCTTATTGCGGATATAGGCCAATTCGTCGTCGTTCATATCCGAGACCAGTCGCGAATTGAGGAAGTATTTTCCTCCACTCGGCGTATCCAGGCATCCGATCAGGTTCATCATTGTGGATTTCCCCGATCCTGATGGTCCCATGATGGCCACATACTCCCCGCGATGGATCTCCAGGGACACACCGCGCAGGGCGTGAACCTTCTCCGATCCCATTATGTAGGTTTTAATGAGATCTTCCGTCCTGATTAAGATGTCTGGTTGCTTAGTGTTACCGTTGGTTCCACTCATGTCGATCCTCGAAGCGCTGCAGCCGCGGCTCAGCTTGGTGATTTGGTTGTCTCCGTCTTGCTACTATTATCGATTTTGACGACTGTACCGTCCTTAAGAGTGCGCAGGGTTTGAAAACTCCCCGATACTATCTCCTCCCCCTCTTTGAGGTTCGATTTTACCTCAATCTCGGACTCACCGGTTATACCCGTCTTAACGGGACGAAACCTTGCATGATTGTCTTTAGTAATTACGAAGACACCCTCGAGTTCTTTCTTGTTAATTTTGCCCTTGGTGGAATCCGCCTGGGCAACCGACTCGCTCTTCTTCTGCTGGTTGAGGGGGGGCTCGATGTAATTTCCGTCCTTGTCCACTTCGACCTCTCGTATTGTAAGCGCCTGAATTGGAATCGCAAGGACATTGTTCTTGGTATCGGTTGTGATGTCCGCGGTGCAGGACATGCCCGGGCGAATCTTGTCGCTCGGGTTCTTGAGTGTCACGACCACCTTGAAATCCTTCGCCTCTTGCGTGGTGGACCCTGTGGTGGTGATCGGGCTGTTGCCGATCTCCGTAACCTCGCTGTCGAAGACCACATCTGGGATCGCATCCACCTTTATCTTGGCGACATTCCCGAGGGCCACGCTCACGATGTCGGTCTCGTCGACCTTGATCTCCGCTTGTATCACGCTCAAGTCGGAGATGGTCATGAGAGTGGCTTGAGGGGAATCCAAGGTTCCAGGAACGGCCCTTTCTCCCAAATGCACGAGCAGCTGGGTGATCACGCCGGTCAGGGAGGACCGAATGGTCGTCTTTTTCAGAGTGTCCGTGGCCTGCGTCAAGTTGGCTTCCTGCGTCTTGATCCTTGTCTGGGCCGCGGCATAAGAGACCCTCATCTGTTCGAGGCTGTTCGTTGATATTTGGATCTGCGTCTGCATCTGCTTGACCTGGGCTTTAGCCACGTCATTTTGCGATTCTGCGGCTTTCTTGTTATTCTGCGCGGCTTCGTAGTCATCTCGTGAAATAAGCCCTGCCTCACTCAGTTCCTGGCTTCGGCGGAAACTGTTCTGGACCCTGGTCAAATTGGCTTCGGCT
>Ga0187881_10000500_pt1 | contig 47352 bp, 41 predicted proteins | sample June2016WEW_19_1_2_FD_133017 | JGI IMG/M metagenome (GOLD analysis project Ga0187881, IMG submission 133017) | Peatland microbial communities from SPRUCE experiment site at the Marcell Experimental Forest, Minnesota, USA - June2016WEW_19_100 | ecosystem: Environmental > Terrestrial > Soil >... | reverse complement strand
GCTGGCAGAGTCTATCTCTGCCAGCGCTCCTTCCACACTCGCCAATCTTTCTCCATCGCGTCCGCCATCGCCTGCGCCGCTCCCGCCAGCCAGTTCCCTTTTCGTCCGCGCAGATCCTTCAGGGTCGCCCGCCGCTTTTCTTCCGTCCCCACATGTACGTTCGCCGTCTCTCTTCCCATCGCCTCCAGCAACCGCATTTCCCCTCGGCTGGTTCCGAGCGCATCCAGTTCGATGCGGGAACAATGCGGCGACAGCCGCCGCACGACCCAGTGCCCCCGCATCTGCACATGCGGGTCCGGACAGCGTACCGCCCGCCTCAGGATTGCCGCGTACAGAATCTCCGCCGGCGCCCGCTTCGGATTCAGCCAGTGCGAAGCCGATGGCGTGAGTGCCTTCGCTTCCCGCGCCACTCGCCCGCCTTTCCACTCCGCGATCGCCACCAGCCGCAGATGCCCCAGACTTCCCAGCCCCGCCACTCGCCGCGCCAACCGGTACCGCATGCCCCGCTCCGGCAGCAGGTGTTCAATCGCCTCGCGCGCGCTCTCCGGGATTTCTCCCTTCACCGTCGGAAGCCGATCCATTTTTTGCCAGAACACGACCGGATCCCGCAGCTTGCTCTCCGCGATCGCCCGCAACCACTCATGGCTCTCCCCCAACACAAACGGACGCCCGCCTTCCTCCATTCCACGCTCGTACCCCGCCAAGATCGCCGCCGCCGACTCTTTCGCCTTCATCGTCAGATGCTCTTCCCGCGTCGCCAGCAACGCGCTCGTCGCCAGCCGCACCAGATCCATCGTGTAGGGGAACAAACACGCTTCATCAAAATCGTTAACCCCCCACACAAGCCGCCCATCGGTGTCTCGCCAGGTGCCAAAGTTCTCCACGTGCAGATCGCCCACCGACAAAAGATGCGGCACGCGTTCCAGTTCCGCGCACACCTCCGGCCACACCTGCACCCAGCGATAGAACGTCGCGCGAAAGAACGGAAAAAGGGCGGCCGCCATTTGCTCGTGCTTGAACCGCAAATCGGGCTCGACAATTCGGATGTGCAGCCGCAGCCAATCCTCAAACTTCTTCGTAGCCTTAACAATGTTCATGGATGTTCACCAATGATAAGACGGCTAGCAACAATAAGAAGATCGTCACACCCTGTCAAGGCAGATAGAACAGGCGAGACCCTCTCACCCATGGTTGCGTAAAAAGCCCGCGGCATAAAGTCGCGGGCCCAACCCCTGCACACTAGCACTCTCTCCTGTTATGATTTGCGCGCCCATGTTCTTACGTTCTCGTGTAGCTTTCGCCATCCTCGCCCCGCTCGCGGTTTCCGCCAGCCTCTGCGCGCTTCCTGTCCCGAAAACGCCGCCTTCTCTGCGCCCCGTCCGCATGGTCCAGCAGTGGATTCCCATGCCTGACGGCATCCGCCTCTCCGCCACTCTCTATATGCCCGACAACGCCAAGCCTGGAGAAAAATTCCCCGCCCTCCTCGAGTATCTCCCCTATCGCAAAGACGACGCCACCGCCGCCCGCGACTATCCCATTCACGCCTGGTTCGCCGCCCGCGGATACGTCAGTGTCCGCGTCGATATCCGCGGCTTCGGCTCCAGTGAAGGCACGCCCACCGACCGCGAATATTCCGAGCAGCAACAACTCGACGGCGAGCAAGTCATCGCCTGGCTAGCCGCCCAACCCTGGTCTACCGGCAAAGTAGGAATGTTCGGTATTTCATGGGGAGGCTTCAACTCCATCCAGCTCGCTATGCGCCGTCCGCCCGCGCTCAAAGCCATTCTCGCCGTCGATACCACCGAACAACTCTTCCACGACGGCATCCATTACATCGACGGCATGATGCACTTCGACAAGTTTGAGCTCAACATGGATCTCGCCCCCGCCATGACCAGCGCTCCCGATTACTCGCTCGACGAAAAAATCTTAGGCCCGCGCTTCGAATCCGCTCCCTGGTCCCTGCTCTATCTCAAGCATCAACGCGACGGCCAGTTCTGGCACGCCCCCGTACGCCCGCTGAGCGAAATCAAAATTCCCTGCTTCCTAATCGGAGGTCTGCTCGACGGCTATCGCGATTCCATTCCCCGCATGTTCGAGCAAGTCAAAGCTCCGCTGAAAGCTATCGTCGGCCCCTGGAATCACACCTTCCCCAACGACGCCGAACCCGGGCCCCAAATCGAATGGCGAGATCAAGCCCTCCGCTGGTGGGATTACTGGCTCAAAAACCGCAACACCGGAATCATGGAAGAACCGCCGCTATCCATTTATATGCAAGATTGGCACGCCCCCGATCCCCACCTAAAAACCGTGCCCGGAAAATGGCGCGGCGAAATCGGCTGGCCTCCGAGGAACGCAGCCGACACAACGCTCTATCTCTACGATGCCCACGTCCTCTCCACCGACCCCGCCAAACCCGCCGTCCACCAACTCCGCTACGTTCCGAGCGTTGGCGTGGAAGCCGGTTTCTGGTGGGGAGAACTACTCACCGACCAGCGCCCCGTAGACGCCTTCAGCCTCACCTACGACTCCGCTCCGCTCAAAACAGACCTCACCCTCCTCGGACGTCCCCACGCCCTGCTTCAGGCAAGTGCGTCCGCTCCGCAAGCCGACTGGTTCGCCCGCCTCTCCGACGTAGCGCCCGACGGCACAGTAACCCAAGTCACCGGAGCCGGACTCAACGGCGCGCAGCGCGACAACTCTTCCGACCCCAAAGACTTAGTGCCGAACCTAATTTATGCGTTAGATATCGAAATGCACTTAGCTACCTGGACCTTCCCCAAAGGCCATCGCATTCGTTTAGCAGTTTCGAACGCGCTCTGGCCCATGATCTGGCCAACCCCCTATGCGATGACGACCACTCTTCAACTTGGCGGCGACACCGGATCGCGCCTGACCCTCCCGCTAGTCCCGCCCTCCATGTACGCCGCCCCGCAATTCGCGCCCCCGGCGCCCTCCGAGCAACGCAGCGACATTCAATCCGCACGCTTTCCCTGGCCCGGCGATTGGAAAACTGAGCGCGACGAAATCGATGGAAAAACAAAGGTGACCTGGACCGGTAAGTCCGAAGAGACTTACCCCTGGGGAAAAGAAACCGACCTCGAAGGCATAACTTACATAGCCGACGATAATCACTCCGACACCAGCTCCGTCCAAGCCGAAGCCGAAATCGTCATGGCTCTCAAGCAACAAACCCTAACCTGGCAAGGCCACCTGACATTGACCAGCGACGCCCAAAACTTCTACTACAAATACACCCGCCAGTTATTAAGAAACGGCCAGCAGATCAAGCAGAAGACCTGGGAAGAAACGATTCCCAGAGACCATCAATAGCTCTCCACCAACAATTTGCTCCACCGCCCTCCCAGCCTTCATGCTTTCTTTTCCGTTACTTGCGCTTTCTCCGATCCAATCGCCCGCCGCAATAATTCCACAAACTGCTCGATCCGCCTTTCTTTCTCCTCCGGAAACGGTCCCGACTTCCGGAACAATCCCGGATCTAACTCCTCCGTCAGCAGCGCATCCTGAAACCGGTCCATCGTCCACTCCAGGATCGATCCGGCCATGTCCACATCCAGGTCCGTCCGCAACTCTCCCCGCTTAACTCCGAAGGTAACAAATTCGCGCCATCCGTAAGGGTCCTCCGCAACCAGAAACCGGTTGATCTCCCTCCGCAGCGCCAAATCCGTCCCATAGTTACCCACGAGATAGATCCGATACGACGACCAGTTATCCCGCACCATGTTCTCCGTGCGCTCCAACCAATACCGCAGCAGTTCAAAGAATCCCCGCTCCTGCACCGCCGCCGGAGCCTGCATATATTTCGGAAACGACTGCACCGCCTTCTTGTACGCCTCGAAGAACAATCCGTCCTTGCTCTTGAAGTGCTGGAACACTGATCCCTTGGCAATACCTAACTGCGCCGCAATATCTTCCACTCGCGCTGCGCTATACCCGCGCTCCGCAAAATGCCGGATCGCCACTTCCACAATCCGCGCCCGCTTCGCTTCCGAGCGCGGACGCGGTTTCCCGTCCCGCCTCATCTGCGTCGGCTTCGCCAGACTGCTCGTAATTCCTTCCATGGCACATCTCCAATAAACTATTTTGACCCTCAGTCAACAGAAGATACAGGACTCCTAAACCATTTTTCAATGGCTTTGTTTATGGGTCCTCGTTAGTTTCTTCACCCGGGGTCTTTTCTTGTCTTGACCACTGGTCAGCGCATGTCCAGCCGAGGAACCAGGTTCGTTTCTACTTTCGACGCGGCAAGCGGGAAGCCTCGCGCAGCAGCGTTTCCACGGACTTGAGGCAAGCGGAGCGCATTTCCGCTGCATGTGGCGGCTGGATCGTTTTCGCGATCAGCAGCATCGCAGTTCCGTGGAGCAGAGCCCACAGCGCGAGCTCCAGACGCGTGTAGTCATCCGGAGATCCCCCGAGCTGTGCGGCCAGTTTGCCTTTCATCAACTCCACCGAGGGTCTCTCCTGCTTTAAGATCTGGTTCAGCGTTAACCCGCGGGCCGGCTTGGCCGAAAAAAGCAGTTCGTGTTCGTTCAGGTAATACAGTTCGTATTCGTGGGGGTGGCTCAAGGCGAAGTCAAGATAGCGCTCGCCCGCTTCTGCCACCGAGGAGGAAGCCTCAATCAGTCGGAAAAACTCTTGCCTCGTTCGTTGCAACAGCGCCCGCAGGATATCGTCCCTGTGGCGGAAGCGGCGGTACACCGCCGGGGTGTTAGTACGCGCAGCCCGGGCCACGGCCCGCATGGTGAGGGCCTTATCCGCCCCCTTCTTCCAAAGCTGACGGGCTGCATTCAAAATGCGCTCCTCGAGATCAGGATCGGGTTGCCGCGCCATGTTTTCTCCTCTTTCGGACGGCCTTCGAATTATGTTGACAGTGTACACATAATGCGGTACAAAGGGCAAGTTCAGCCCTCCTCCCTCCCCCATCTTGGCATAGGCAGGATGTCCGCAAGACTGGCTGCGGTTGTGGTAATGACCCGCGGCCCTCTGCTGGTGGGTGTCGCCCGCGAACTCTACTTTGACTTGGCTTGACCCCTCGGCACTGGTCTGAAGGGTGTGAGGGACGGCCTAAACGATTACGTTTACAGCGTTAACAGAATGATGTATGTTTGAAACAAGGCGGGCCCTTCCCCTTCTAGGGGGGCAATTTTCATTTAGGAGTTTTGTAGATGTACTTAACCGAAAACCCGGAGGATAGAATCTCCATCGTACAAATGAATTCGGAGCTGCAGCGCGCTCAACTGGAGTTGATCAGCGCGCATTGCGCCACTCATGAGCTTCGCCTCCGTTTTTCCACCGAAAACCTGGCCCGCTACGGCCGTCGCGATGTCTTGCGCAAGTCCATCGAGACGGCCAGCGCGCTGAGCGACTATTACTCGTCGATCGAACAGCAGATCCCGGCCGAGGAAGCGGTCTCCGCACCCGCCGCCGGATTGAACGAAAACCATACCCTTCAGGCGATTGAATGCGTTTCGTCCTACCTGCGGGAGCAGCGCGAGAGATACCTGCCTTTGGCCGCACCGCTGAGTAAACAGCACCAAGCCCGCATGTGCCCTTATTTTTCAGCGGCCCTGCTCTACCAGGTTAAGGTGGTGGAACGCCACGGGGCGCGCATTCCCAACCCGCCGTTCTACGCGGAAGCGAAAGCTCTGGGATTTGTGAGCTTGCCGGACATACCTCACATGAACTCTCTGACTTTTCTCGATGTATTGGTCTTCAATGAGGGACTCATGGAGCGATCTCTATTTCACGCCCTCGTTCACGCCGTCCAGAGTCAGGTCCTAGGACTGGAGCGTTACACCGAGCTCTTCGTGCGCAGCTTTGTGAACACCAGATATCATTTCCTGGTCCCGTTGGAAGCGCACGCGTTCTTTCTTGAATCGAAGTTTGCGCTACCGGTGGTGGAGAAGTTCTCTGTCGAGGATCAGGTTCGCCTGTGGGCGGAGCAAAACCGCTACTAGGCGCGGGGCACGGTAAGACGCCGAATCGCCTGCAAATACAAATGCGGGAAGCATCATGCTTCCCGCATTTCTTCCAACCCCACCAGTTATTTCTGTGTGAACGGCAGCCCTGGCAATGTTTCCGTATGCTCGGACTTTACCGCGCTCAGCAGGTTCGGATCCAACCCCAGAGCTTTCACGATGGTCGGAGCAATCTGCCGCGTTTCGACCTGATCGTTAAACGTCAGCGGCTTGTAGCTCGGGTTCGAGACAATCAGCAGAACGTTCCGGTCGTCGTAGGCAAAGCCGCCGTGCTCGGCAACTTTTTTCGTCCCGCCCGTGTAAATAACACCCACGTTCGGAGCCACGATGATGTCCGGAGTCCGAGAATCGGTGAGCGGATCGTTGAATTGCAGCGTCAGCGACGGCCCTGCGAAAATCTCTCCTTGCCCAAACAGGTTTTCATTCGCAGCCAAGGCCAAAGTTGCCACTGAGCTTTCCGTCTGGCTTTGATCGGTCAGCCAGAGCATCGAGATATCGTCCTCGTCTGCTTGCGCAACCGGCAAACCAGGCCCGACGCCGCTGGGTGAAAGGATCTGCGATGGCGGTTCATCCGTGGGAACATCTCCTGGAATGCGCAACACGCGATTAGGATCAATCGGCGACTGTCCATGCTTGGCCGACACAATAATCAGCGTCGAGTCCAACAGCCCTTGCTTCGTCAGCTCCGAAACAAACTGACCAATCGCACCGTCCACGTACTGGATCTCGGCGAACAGCGAATCGCTCGGCGTTCCCAGCGCGTCCACATAACCGCCCGTAAGGCTGAGCGATTTTTCCACTAGCTTTTCGCCCACGCTCACCGCCTGGAAGTTCATGCCAAATACGTTCGGCACCGGCGCAGTAGCGCTTCCATCGTGCCTTTTGCCATCAATCCAGTTCAACACCGCCTGCACTTTGAACTGGTCATAACAACGGATGTTCTGGAAACTGTCCGTCCACGCGTTGCTCGACTTCGCTGCGCCTGGATCGGGGAGCGGATCGCAGCCCTGGACCGTCGGCAGAGGCACCGGAATCGAGTTGATTTCCGGCGACCATAAATCATCCACGCCGTTGCCACTCGGTCCATTCGTAAAGTCATAGGACGGGTGCTTATCCGACCACGCCGTGTAACCACTCGCATTCTTCACCACGTTGAAGATCGTGTTATCGCGGATGTAGTTGTGCGGATACACGGGGGCGCAGTTATTTTTCGGATCGCGCGGCAGATAGTCGGGATTGATTCCGTTGATCCCGGAGCTGCCGTCCGGCTTACCGGAGTCGAGTTTCAGATAGTTGTAGTCAATCTCTTCGTCGAACCCCACCTGCGTACCAATCACGCTCGGGCAAAGCTTGGGTCCGCCGACAATTCCATAGGGCGTCGTCTTCGCCGGAGGAGACAGCGCGCGATCATAGCTGACGTCGTAGAAGATTCCCGCGGAACGCGGCGTCCCGCCCGTGATCTGCGCTACCAGCCCAGGGAACGAATCGGAAGGTTTCGAAGTCAACGCTTGCAGGTAATGCACTCCGGTTGACGAAAGCGCCGCCAGATGCGGACAGTAAGGTTGATTCCCATAATCCGGAACGCCCTTGGCGCAATTCGCGAAATCCAGCGAGTGCATGCCGTCAATGCTGATGAGTAGAACGTGTTGAATCTTGCTGTTTGTTTGCGCGGCAGCCGTGAACGAAAACAGGCTCACCAGCGCCAAAGCAGCCAGCCCGAGGGGGAGAAAACGACGATCGGACACTTTAAGCCTCCTTGAATACAGCCGAGGCATTAAGTATTCGTCATGTTCAGGCCGCACAGGTTAATGTGATGTGAATCACAGATTAAAAGATTGTAAATCAGTTAAGAACAGCGTGGCGGGTTTCTTTAACTGCAATAGCTCAGACTTGATCTAGCCACCCTGTCAGATCAAGTCTGATCTATTACACTTTACACGATCCGTCTGGGGGAGAGCCCACCGCGCCCCGGCAACTCTTGCCCCCGCCAATCCCTGCACGCTTTGCCCACTCGTCCCGCGGCGCGCCATCTCGCCAAGCGCCGTTCCCCGCAAGCGCCACAAAATGCTCCAACATTTCTTCCGCACCATTCCACGCGCGAATGGAATCGAGCGTGCTCCAACACCGCCAAGTTCACTCGGAATTTCGCCGGCCGTCAGCACCAAGCTGCAGTTTGTCGCCAGCGAATTCCCCCGCGAACGCTTGCAAACTTTACATCGAGGTACATCAATGTCCATCTCCGGGATTTTAGGCAGCAGCTCCAATCAGTACCAGCTCAGCTCGAGCAATCTTTTCCAACAAGATTTGCAACAGCTCAGCCAGGCGCTCCAGTCCGGCAATCTCTCGTCCGCGCAGTCCGAGTTTGCCACCCTGCAGGCAGCCTTTTCGCAGCCCGCCACCACTTCTTCCACCACCTCAAATTCTTCCACCACGTCAAACCCCATCACCCAAGCCTTCAACCAGCTCGGCACCGATCTCCAGTCGGGCAATCTTTCCGCCGCGCAAAAGGATTTCTCCACCGTCCAACAGGATCTCCAGAACAATCTTTCAACCAGCCACTTCCACCATCACCACCACAGCAGTGGCGGAAGCGGAAGCGGAAACTCAAGCAGCCAGAACTCCCTGCTTCAGGACCTCAACCAGCTTGGACAGAGCCTCACCTCCAGCAACCTCTCCAGCGCTCAACAGGCCTACTCCACCTTGCAGCAACAACTGCAACAGTTCGCCCTCGGTGGCGAAGACTCTTCCGAGTTCAGCAACCTGCCCGTCTCGCTAGTAGCCTGATCGGCCCTAGCGGAGACAACCCACCGGCGACGCACCCTCCGCCTTCCGCCTGCGGAGGGTGCCCCTCCTCTCACTCCCGTGTTCACAGAGAAGATGTGTGCCAACAAAAAAGCGCGGGAACAGGCCCGCGCCCATTTCTTGCGACAGCAAAAAAGCCATCAGCTGTCAGCTCTTACTACTCTGCCCGGATCGCCTCGACCGCTTCGTGCAGCTCACGCTCCGCCGCCCGCAGATGCTCTTCCGCCTTCGCGCCATGCCCAGCCATATCGTAGTGGTTGGCGGCGCGGGCCTTTTCCAGCTCATGAATCGCTTCCTTCACGTGGTTATGGACCGCGTCCAGGTCGTGCCAGTCACGGACCTTATCGGCAACCGCGATCCCGGCAACAAACGAAAGACACACACAAAGAACGGCAACTGCAATCGCTTTCGTCATATTTTTCCCTTTCAAAGTTGTGGATTGAGTTTCCCCGGCTCGCACGGATACCACGCCATTTTCCCCGACTCCAGACCTCCTGTCAAAAAGAAACGAGTGCGTCCCAGTGTAACGGCAGGTTCGCGGTGCAACGACGGGTCAGTGTAGCGTGGACGCTCCCTTCGACTTCGCTCAGGGCAGGATCTGTCCGCTCTTTGGCGCGAGATTTCAGGTCCACGAGTCCTGCAAGTCTCCGAGTTCGTTGACGACTTCGGCCACCATGGCCCGCGGCATGTCAAAATGCTTTTCCACCGCGGCGGCGAGCTGCTCGCAGCTCGCGAGCGATCGAACGATCGATTCGCTTCCCTGCGACTCGACCAGCGTCCAATTGTGGATCATTACACCCCGGTTCGAATAAAAGCGCGTCAGCAGCAGGGAGTTCAGAAAAGTTGCGTTCGGCTTGAAGGATCCGGCAATCACGCGGCCAAACTCCTCGATCCTCCTGGGCGCCGGCTTGGCCACGTAGCCGTGTTTCCGCTGGCCATCTCGATACATCTCTAAACGCGAGTGGCCATTGGCATCTTGCGGCCTGAGGACGTAGCGGTCTCGCCCGAGCTCAACGACGTAGTCCGTTGCCAGATCGCGAGGCATCGGCGACAGAAACGGTGCCGCATAGCCAGCGTCCATCAAGTACTCGTGCCCGTCCACCGTCGCCATGCACACGGCGTGACCGTCGGGGACGCTCATGTCTGCCGCACACAGCTTGGCGTCATATCCCAAAGACACCAGCAGCGAATAGAAGTAAAAATTGTTGGAGTAGCAGGTTCCGCCGAAATGGTAGCGCTCAATGCCCTCGAGATACAGGTGGATGGATGGCAGACCAGTTAGTCCATGGCGCTTCCGGTTGTAAAGCTTCGAAATGTTTTCGAACGGAACCCGCGTAAGATGCGCGGCCACCAGTTCGCGAAGCGCTCCCAGTGCAGGTTCTTGTTGCGTTACACGGAGTGCGGCGAGATATCGCCGGACGAGTTCAGGAGCGAGCGCTTGATCGGACATCGTCTAGAACGCTTGACTTAATCCGACAGCAAGAAGTGGAAGGCCAAGCCAGGCCTATTCTAACTTATGAGACCGTTTGCCGTTCCATCGGCCTCTCTTGGCGCTCTCTGCATCTCGGCGGTACAACGCCTTCCCTGCGCCACAAAATACTTTGCCCCAAGTTGCAAACGTATCTCCGGCTCAGGACGCTAACCACGGTTTGTTCAGCTTAATGAGAAACGCCCTGCCACAGTGCGAACACTTCGCCATGGCAAAGAGAATCATGTCTCCCGGCCAATTGTATACGGTTTGCTTTTGGCAGTGTGGACATCTGATCAAATGCCTATTGAAACCAATTTCGATAAGATCGACTTCCGGCATAACCCAGCTCCTATGCGGAGCAATGGTTCCGATCACGGACATTGGTGGCGTTACTCTCACATTATCCGCAAGCGGGCAATATGTCGGTACGTTGCGGAACTGCCGAACGTGCGCTGACGCGCACAGCAATTACTGCGCTTCGCCCCGCCATTCCTCGATCTGCCCCAGCATGATTCCGTAGCACTCACAGGCTGCTTCTTCCAGTTTTTGCCGGTCGATAATCTTTACGTCCCCGCGGCTATGGGCGATGAGTCCCGCTTTCTGCAACATTCCGACCGCCACGGTCACGCTGGAGCGGCGCGTGCCCAGCATCTGGGCAAGCAATTCGTGGGTCAACGGCACCGAATTCGATGCGATCCGGTCGGCGCTCATCAACAACCATCGCGCCAATCTCTCATTCACTTCATGCAGACGATTACAGGCTGCAATCTGTGTGACCTGCATGGCCATGACCTGCGAAAACTGCTGTAACCGCAGTTCCAATGCGGGGCACTGCCGGAGAACTCCCCTCAACGTTTCGCCGTCCACTCGAAAAACCGAGCCCTCAATCTGAACAACGGCCCGCGTGGGCGCGGTGCGAAAGGCCGCCACCAGCGGCAACCCGATAAAACCTTCCTTGCCCACCAGGCCTACTTCCACACTCTTTCCATCCGGGAGAACGCTCAGAATGGACACTAAGCCGCTGTTGCAGAAATAGGCGGACTTCAAGGTATCGCCCGGCTCGTGCAGCACGTGGTGCGTCTTAAAACGCATAAGTTCCAATTTCGGGTACAGCAGTTCGCATTCTCCGGGAGGCAGGCCGATTAGGATCTCGTTATGGATATGGTTGCCGTCGCCGTCAGCGTTGGGTGGCATCGGAAAGGACTCTGCAGGCGGACGGGGCTTCATGGCCATAACGACTCCTTGCGCAGCGCTGTCCAACTTCGCAAGGAACCGTCACCGTAAGGCGCGGCGGAAGGATGCTAGAAGAGACATTTTCAGGCTACTCTCTTTCCGATCTTAGAAGTGTGCACTATCGCACAGTTTCCACTGCTCGTGCGGCGCGGGCACCCTCGCCCGCGCCCTTTGACTACGCGACACAAACTGCGCGCCCAGCATGGTTCTCGCCTCGCGTGATCTGGATCACAGCCTCATGCCCGCCGCTTCCGCTACAGTGTGCTCAAGCATGGACGGATTTTCCATCCTCACACCAACCGCAGACGCGCCGTCGTCGCACTGGCGCATTCCGTCGTGTTCCTACTGATCGCTGTCCGGCAGATGGTTGCCGCCAATTCCGCCGCCGGCATCTGGGTACCGTCCACAGTGTCCCGTGGCACGTGGGTTCTCTGCGGAATCTTCACCATTGTCTCCTCCATTCTTCTGTGGCTCTTACTCATTTCCCGCGGATGGATGGAAAAATTCTATTTCGGATTCTGCACCATCAGCGCCACCTCGGGCCTGCTCCGAATCGCTGCCGGCGATCAGGAGTTTCACGCCGGCCTCTACATCCGGGTGGTCATGCTGGTAAGCGCGGTTCTGGTCGGACTGCTGATAGTTCGAGTACACTCCCGCGTGCAACCGGAGTACGCCGAAGAAGGCAGTTAGATCGCAGTATCTCCCCAGCTTACACATAGTTGGGTTTGGGCAGGGCACGGCTTCAGCCGTGCCGCTACCGGCCAATAAAAATGCCCGAAAGAGACAGCCCGCTCTTTCCGCCGCGCAAGCCGTCTGCGACTCAATCTCTATATTCTGACGAAAAAACCCCGCCCAAGCGGAGCTTGGACGGGGCACCCTCAAGAATTCAGACGATCGCGATAGGCTGCACTACCCGCCTGCGGAATCCCACTCATCGCACGGTGCGCGATGAGTGGGGTCCGGCTACATAGGCGAATCGGAATTGTATGTATCGGCGACGGCCTTCCAGCTTCCGTCGGCCTGCTTGGTATAGACCGTCAGATACTTTCCCTTTTCCGTCATGGGCTTCTTGGTCTTCGGGTTGGTCGTGGTCATGGTGTAGGTGCCCTGCGAATAGACCATGTCACCACCCTTGGAGGCCATCGCCCGCGTGGACTGGAAAGTCAGCGAGAAATTGGGATCGGCAAGGTACGGCGCCATCGCCGCTTTAATGGCCGCCTTCCCATTCAGTGTCGCGGCCCCAGGATATAGCCCGGAAGCATCTTCCGCAAAGTAGCTGACCCAGTTGTCGTCCTTGGAGGCAAGGTCTTTAAACGAGGCCGCCTCGACGTCCTTGACCGCTTGCACATCGGCGGCGCGCGTATCAGGAGGTGGTGGAGCGGGGCCATTCGCACAACCGACGATCAGTGCGGCGACTGCCAGACATAGAATCAGCGAAGTGTTACGCAGCATATTCTCTCTCCTTTGGGAATCAAACCCGAGCCAGTATAGTCGAAACTCTTCCTCGATCAAATGGGCCACCCGGCAGGTGCCATGCTTATGAGGCCGCTTCGACTCCTCAGGGTGCCCGTTCAAGCTCCGCTTGGACGGGGTTGTCTGCTTCTCTCGGCGCTCTCCGCGTCTCGGCGGTGAAAGCTCTCTCACACCACAAAATACTTCGCCCCCAGATGATGCACCACAATCGCAGAAGTACTCTGCTCGGGCTCCAGTAAGAAGCCCGAAGTCAGGCGCACGCCTACGTTCTCTTCCGGCTTGAGCAAGGCGAACAGCTTCGTCTGGTCCTCCAGGTGCGGACACGCTGGATAGCCGAACGAATAGCGCGAGCCGCGGTACTTCTGATGAAATAGATCGCGAATGTGCGGTGAGTCCTCGGCCGCGATGCCTAACTCTTCGCGCATCTTCTTATGGTGAAACTCAGCCAGCGCTTCTGCTGTCTCCACGCTCAGGCCGTGGAGATAGAGATAGCGCGTATATTCTCCGCTTTCGAAGAGACGCTGCGTTTCTACCGAAGCCTTTGAGCCGATCGTGACCAACGACAGGCCAATCACATCCATCTTCCCCGATGAAGGCGCGGCAAAAAAATCGGAGATGCAAAGGCGGCGGCCTTCTTTCTGACGGGGGAAGGTGAAGCGGAGGAGCTCGCGGGGGCTGGCCTCGGGGGCTAAAGCCCCCTCTTGAGGGCCCTGAACGGCACGGCTGAAGCCGTGCCCTTTCAAATCCTGCCGAGCTTCGCTCGGCTTGGATCCTTCGACTTCGCTCAGGACAGGCTCGCGGGGGCGGCTGTGCCTCCGCGAGCTTGGGTCGTAGACTACTACGTCATTGCCATCGCCCTGCGCGGGAAAATATCCGTACACTACTTTTGGCTCAAACCAACCCGCGGCGATCACATCCTCTTCCAGCTTCTTCTTAATCGGACGGTACTTCTCTTCCACCAGCCGCGCGTAATCTTCCTGCGACGCCGTCTTCAATTGCCACTGGTTCTTGAACAAAGCCGTGTCGTTGATGTAGTTGAAAATCTCCCGCAGCGGGTAATCCTTCACTACGCGCACGCCCCAAAACGGAGGCTCGGGAATATTCGGCGCGTCGGTCACTACCGCGCTGCGCTCGGAAAACACCGGGCCAATCTCTTCATACACTGCCGCGGCTTTCGCGTAGTCCTTCACCGTTTTACCGTCCTGCAGACGCGCCTCGCGCTTGCCGCCCTCCGCGGCCAGGTCCTCCATTACGTGCAGGCCCGCGAACGCATCTTCGCCATAGAACACGGCATTCGAATACTCACGCCGCAGATCGTCTTCCACATACTTGCGGGTTAGGGCCGCGCCACCGCAGATAACCGGAAACTCCAGCTTCTGCCTTTCCAGTTCCTGGATCACATACTTCATCTCCAGCGTCGATTTCACCAGCAACCCGCTCAACCCAATCGCATCGGCCTGATGCTCCTGCGCGGAGCGGATGATCACATCGCCCGGTTGCTTGATGCCCAGGTTCACCACCTTGAATCCATTGTTCGACAATATGATGTCGACCAGATTCTTTCCGATGTCGTGCACATCGCCCTTCACCGTGGCCAGCACCATCGTGCCCTTATGTTGCGAACCGGTTTTCTTCTCCATCTTCGGCTCAAGATAGGCGACCGCAGCCTTCATCACTCCCGCCGAATCGAGCACCGACGGCAACTGCATCTTGCGCGCTCCAAACAAGTCGCCCACGGTCTTCATCCCATCAAGTAACACCGTGTTAATCAGGTCGAGCGGCGTGTACTCGACGAGCGCTTGTTCCAGCAACTCGTCCAGGCTGCGCTTGGTTTTGCCCTCGCCCACCGATTTCTCGCCGTTGATGATCGCGTACTTGAGCTTGTCTTCGATGGAGAGCGTTCCCACGTGTGCGATCGTCTGCGCCTGCGCCTTCCCTTTCACGCCCGCGAAATGCTGCATGTAAACCTGCAGTGGGTCGCCATTCGAGCGGTCCTGATAAATCAGCTTGCGCGCCAGTTCCACTTCTTCCGCCGGAATTTTGTACAGCGGATAAATCTTCGTGTAATTGACGATGGCAACGTCGAGGCCGTTTTCGACCGCCTCGTGCAGAAACACCGAGTTCAGAACCCGCCGCGGATACGCGTCCAGCCCGAAACTGATGTTGCTCACCCCAAGCACCGTCTTCACTTCCGGCAGTTCGTCATGGATGCGCCTCACCGCCTTCAAGGTCTCGGTGCCCGCCGAGCGGTATTCTTCCTGCCCCGTGGAAATCGGCAGCGTCAGCGCGTCGAAGAGCAAGTCCACCGGGCGAATGCCGTGCTTTTGTGTCGCTAGATCGAAGATGCGATGCGCGATTGCAACTTTCTTGTCCGCGGTCAGCGCCATGCCCTCTTCGTCGATGGTCAGCGCGATGACGCCCGCGCCATAGCGCTTCGCCATCGGCAACACTTTCGATGTCCGCTTCTCGCCGTCTTCCAGGTTGATGGAATTGATGATGGCTTTTCCCGGGATGCGTTTCAGCGCCTCTTCGACCACGTCGGCTTCGGTGCTGTCGATCAGTATTGGCGCCGGAACGCGGGTTGCGATTTTTTCCAGGATGGCGGAGATGTAGCCTTTCTCGTCTTCGCCCACGATGGCGCAGCACAGGTCGAGCATGTGCGAGCCTTGGTTCGCCAGCTTTTTCGCCAGCGTCAGAATGTCGTCGTACTTTTTGGCTTGCACCAGCTTGCGGAAATGATCGACGCGCGTGGTCGTGTTCATCTCTTCCGCAACGATCAGGGGCTTCGGCTCCAGATCGAGCGGCACCGATGTGTAGGCGCTTGAAGCCGCGCCCACTGGCTTCACATCGCGCTGCGCGGGCTCGACGCCCGTCACTGCATCGACCACGGCTTTCAGATGTTCGGGAGTCGTTCCGCAACATCCGCCGACAATGCGCACGCCATAATCCTGCACGAAGTGTTTGTGATACTCCGCCAATTCTTTCGCGGTGAGCTTGTACACTGCATGGCCGCCGACGTTCTGCGGGAGTCCCGCATTCGGCAAAACCGAAATGCACTTGGTGGAGTTCAGCCCCAGATACCGGACTGCCTCATTCATCTCCGCCGGACCAGTCGCGCAGTTCAGACCAATCACGTCAATGTCGTAAGGCTCAAGCGTCGTCAGCGCCGCGCCAATTTCGGTCCCGAGCAGCATGGTTCCGGATTCCTGCAGCGTGACCTGCACCGTGACCGGCAAGCGCTTGCCCGCCTTGCGCATTGCGTCCAACACGCCGACCGTGGCAATCTTCGCCTGCAGAAGATCCTGGCAAGTCTCAATCAGCAGCACATCGACGCCGCCCTCGATCAGCGCCAACGCCTGCTCTTCGTAAGCCGCCAGCATCGCGTCCCAACCGATGTGTCCAAGCGAGGGCAATTTTGTAGTTGGCCCCATCGATCCGGCGACGAAGCGCGGTTTGTCCCTGGTAGAAAATTGCTGCGCCACTTCTCTGGCAAGTTGCGCCGCCTTCAGGTTGATTTCGCGCACTTTGTCGCGCAAATCAAACTCGCCGAGAACCAGGCTCGTCCCGCCGAACGTATTCGTCTCCACTATGTCGCAGCCCACGCGCAAAAAGTCCGCGTGTATGTCGCGAATAATATCGGGACGGCTCAGCACCAGAACTTCGCTGCAGTTCTCTTTGCCCCAGTAATCGTCCAGGGTAGGATTGCGCTTCTGAATATTCGTTCCCATAGCGCCGTCATAAACGACGACGCGTTCCGCTACGGTTTGGAGAAAGTTTGTCATTGGTCGTTAGTCGTTGGTCGTTCGCGGTTCGCTTGTCGCTACTCGCGTTCGTGTAAAGTCGTTGCCCACCGGGCGCCCACGGTTGCCGTTCCATGGCGAGCCGTTCATCGAGTTGGCGGTCATTTATAAAAGAGCAAACGACTAGCGAACAGCGAACAGCGGCCAGCCCTCCATACAACAACGCCGGTCCCTGCGGGGACCGGCGCTCGGTAGAAAAATCTCGAAGTTCGCTAACTCCCCGCCACGCCCGCATCCGTTTCCGATTGCGCAAACACCTGACTGGCTCCCATGTGCGCCGGAGCCGGCGCCAGCATCTGTTCTTTCCGGTAAATCAAATTACTCGCATTGAAACTTGCCAGCTCAAATCCGTGCCCATGCGTAATCGCATCGGTAGGACAAGCCTCCACGCAATATCCGCAAAATATGCATCGATTGTAATCGATGTTGTAGACGCGAGCGTAGCGCTCGGCGCCTGAGACGCGGGTCTCGGCGGTGTTTTCCGCGGCTTCTATGTAGATGCAATTGGCGGGGCAGGCGGCGGCGCAGAGGAAACAGGCCACGCATTTTTCCAGGCCGTTTTCGTCGCGCTGCAGGACGTGCATGCCGCGAAAACGTTCCTGAAATTTCGCGCCTTTCAGGGGGCCGTCGCCGTCGGGATAGTTTTCGACGATCGTTGGCTGAAACATCTCCTTCAGAGTGATGGTCATTCCCTGAGCTACGGCTCCGATGTTTTTGATCACGGACATGCGTTATTAGTATAGCGAATGTTCGCTGTTGTCGGTTGTCGGCTATCAGCTGTCAGCTCTCAGTCTTCAATTCTCGGGTTTTGGCTACCCGCTATTCGCTTTTCGCTTTTCGAAAGTTTGGCTACCAAGGACGGAGGAACTTTCGAGGACGTGGAAATCTTTGTTCAATCATTGAAACTCTAGAGGTGCGCTGTGTCGCACCGGCGCAAGCTAGCGTTTCAATTTATGGCCAACCGTGGTGTGCGTTCTTCTCTTTTTGTTTTCCTCGTTATCTTCTTCGTAGCTTTCGTTTTTCTTTTTGGCGGAGTTTTCAGCGGCGGATTTTTGGGCAGCGCCTTCGCGCAGGAGCCTAGAAGGAAAACAACTTACTCGTCTGCTCAAGAGGGCATTCAAGCGAGCAGTCGAGCGACCAGCGAAGATCGCGACGGGGATCGTCCGTACCTGCGGGATCGATTGAAATGGAACTGGAACCAGCGGGGGCGGGGTGTGCCTCCGGGGGAATCGGCTGCGGGACTGCGGTTGCGCGCTTACCGGCGGAAGATGGCGATGCGGGCACGGCGCGCGGCTGCGACACCAGCAGCGTCGTCCTCCACACACCCACCCAAGCGGACCTTGGGTGGGGTACCCGCCTTAACGCCGGCTTCAGCATCAACAGCGGTATGGACGCCGCTGGGACCGGCTCCGCTTGCTTCCGATGCTACGGGCGATGGAGGGCAGGATTACAACTGGGTTTCGGGACGGGCCACTTCAGTGCTGATCGATCCCGCGGACACGAGTGGAAACACGGTGCTGCTGGGCGGCGCGTATGGCGGCCTTTGGAAATCGACGAACGCGGGCAGCCAGAGTTCCAGTCCTGCTTCGGTCACATGGCAGCCTTTGATTGACGATCAGCCGACGCTGGCGGTGGGCGCGATTGCTTTGCAGCCGGGCAACAGCAACGTGATACTCGTGGGAACCGGAGAGACAGACAATTCGGGCGATTCTTATTACGGCCTCGGAATTCTGCGTTCGACCGACGGAGGTTCGACTTGGATGCAGCCGCCGATCCAGAGCGCGGCGAGCGGGCAATCTTTTCTGGGGATCGGCTTCAGCAAGATCGCTTTCAGCACAGCAAATCCCACCCTGGTTGTGGCGGCGACGGCGGGTGACAACGGTTTGTACCTTGGGCGGGAAGAGGATGGGAATTCGACCGCGCGCGGACTTTACTACTCGACGAACGGTGGAGTGACGTGGAACCGTGCAAACCTCACGGACGGCGCGGTTGCGGCTTCGGCCACGTCGGTGGGTTACAACCCGCTCCAGGGAACGAACGGAACCTTCTACGCTTTCATCCGGCGACACGGGCTGTACTCGTCGACCGATGGAATAAACTTCACTCCGTTGGCGACGCTACCAATACCGGGTCTAACATCCGCGAATTGCCCGGCGGGTTCGAACGCAACGACTTGCCTGATCTATCGTGGCGAGTTCGCGGTGGTGCCGGGACGCAACGAGATGTATGTGTGGGTCGTTGACGTGCAACCAGACATCTATGGAAACCCAGTGCCCGCCGATGAGGGCATCTGGCAATCGACGAACGGCGGCGCGAGTTGGACGCAGATTCCGGACAGCGGCATCACGAACTGCGGTGACAGCGCATTTGGCCCCAACAGCGGCTGCGGGGTGGAACAGGGTTGGTACAACCTGGCATTGGCCGCGATTCCCGATCCGGCGCCTCCTTCAACGGGAACCGACGTTTACGCGGGTGCGGTCAACCTTTACAAATGCACGTTAGAGCCCGGAAGCACGACCTGCACGCAAGGCGACTGGATCAATTTAACTCACGTCTATGGGTGCAGCCCGCTCGGGGCGCCGGCGCGTGTGCACCCGGATCAGCACGGAATCGCGTTCATGGTGGCGAGCGGGAAAACTCCCGGCTACTTCGCGCATGACGGCGGAATCAGCCGGACGCTCGATGGCTACGCCGGGCTGAACACGGGGAGTTGCACAGGGACGAATCAGTTTGACAGCCTGAGCCAGACTCTGGGCTCAATGACGGAATTTGTTTCGTTCTCGGTGGACCCCACGAGCGCGGACATTCTGTTGGGGGGAACGCAGAATAACGGCTCGCCGAAAACCAGCAGCGCGACCAGCAGCAGCACTTGGCAGAATGCGCTCGGCGGGGATGGCGGATTCACTGCCATCAATCCGGCGAACGCCGACGAGTGGTTTGCAGCCAATCCCTACGTCACGATCATGAAGTGCGAGTCGGGAACGGCATGTAACGACACTGACTTTTTTCAGGTCGTCGGTTCCAGCGATTTGGGCGGAGATCAGGGAGCTTATGATACTCCGTACATTCTGGACCCGCAAAATAGCAGTGAAATGCTGGTGGGAACCTGCCGGGTGTGGCAGATCGGCACCAGCGGAACGGCTCCGTTGCAACTCAGCAATGACTTTGACACGTTAGGGACAGGCGTGTGCACTGGCGACGAGATCAACCTGGTGACGGCGCTGGCTGCGGGCGGTCCCAAGGACAATAACAACGATTCGACGGTGGTGTACGCGGTAACGAACGGATATGGGCCGGAGAGCGGGTCTTTGAGCGGACCCCAGAGCGGCGAAGTGTGGGTTACGACCGACGCCGGCTTCACTTTGATGACGAATGTGACGGGGAATATAAATCCGAACGGGTATGCGATTTCGTCGGTCGCAATGGATTCGTCGGTTCAGTCGGGCAATACGGCGTATGTGGGGATCATGGGATTCAGCACGCCGTCGTACCCAACGTCGCACGTATGGAAGACTGCGAACGCAGGCGCGAGTTGGACGGACTGGACCGGGACGGGAGTGACGGAACTGCCGGACAATCCGGTGAACGCGTTGCTCGTGGACTCCTCGGTCACTCCTTCTCAGATCTATGCAGGAACCGACGTGGGAGTTTTTGTGAGTTCGACGAGCGCTCCCAGTTGGACCGAAGTCGGTCCTGCGCCGGGGCCGGGTGTGTCGGGATTTCTGCCGGACGCTCCGGTAACGGCGCTGCAACTTTTTAATTACGGGGGCACGAAAACCCTGGTGGCATCGACGTACGGGCGCGGCATTTGGAACGCCGCGCTGTCGCCAAACTTTGCGATTGTGGTGACCGCGACTCCGAATGCGACGGTCGTGAATCAGAACGTAACGTGGAGCGGGACGCTGACGGCGTTGAACGGATACAGCGGGAGCGTGACGCTGACGTGTACGGCGGGAGCTCCGGGGACGTGCGGGATTACGCCGGCGACGGTGACGCCGACGGCTGTGGGCGCTCAGTTTACGATCACATTGGGCAGCGCTACGACAGGGGCGTTTAGTTTCACGATCCAGGGAACGGCCGGCACGCTCACCCATGCCACGCCGACGGAGACGCTGACGGTGACGGCGCCGACTGCGGACTTTACGTGGACGGACACGGGCAACGCGACGGCGACGGTACTGGCGGGACAGAGCGCCAGCTATACCTTTTCGGCGGTTCCGGTGGGGGGCGGGACCTTCAGCTCGGCGGTGAGTTTTGCGTGTACGAACCTGCCGGCGTTGACGAGTTGCGGGTTCAGTCCGGCATCGATTGCGGCAGGGGCGGGAACGACGGCGGTGACGCTGACGATTACGACCACGGGGCCGAATGCGGGGGCGCAGGTGACTCGGCCTGTGCTGCGCACGGCTTGGACGGTCGCGGGTGGCCGTCGTCCCTACGCATTCGCCGCCCGTCCACGCACTTTGCCATTCTTCGCGCTCGCGTGGGTGGTGATGCTGGGGGCTGTGGGGCTGGGGCGAAAGAGACACGGCAAGCCGTGTTTCTACGTCGGGATCGCGGGAATTTGCCTGGGCCTTGGATTGATGGCGGAGATTTCGTGCGGCGGGGTCGGAGGCAGCGGCGGCGGTGGGAGTTCTGGAAACTTTGCCATTGCGATGACTCTGACTCCTGGTTCGACGGCCGTGAATCAGAACGTCCAATGGAACGGGATGCTGACAGCGTCGAACGGATACAGCGGGACCGTGGCGTTGAGCTGTACATCAGGAGCTCCGGCAACGTGCGTGTTTACACCGCAAGTCGTGACGCCGACGACCGCGGGAACTCCGTTTGCGGTGACATTGGGTAGCGCGACGGCGGAGACGTTTAATTTCACGATCCAGGGAACGGACGGCACGCTGACCCATGCCACACCGGCGGAAACACTGACGGTGACGCCGCAGGGCCCGCCGCCGGACTTTGCCATTGCGGTGACGGCGACTCCGAATACTACGGTGGTGAATAACAGCGTAACGTGGAACGGAACCTTGACGGCATTGAACGGATACCTAAGTGGTGTGAACTTGAGCTGCACTGCGGGAGCTCCGGCAACCTGCCAGCTCACGCCCCCGAATCAGGTGCCGGCGCCCGGCGGCGCGCCGTATACGGTGACATTGGGCAGCGCGACGGCGGGGACGTTCAATTTCACGATCCAGGGGACGGACGGGACGCTGACGCACGCTACACCGGCCGAGACGCTGATAGTGGGAACGTCGGGAGGGGCAGTAACGGTAAGTCCGGCGTCGGCGACGTTGTTTGCGAATGAGGCGGGTAACTTGTGGCCGGCGGGAGTCACTCAGCAACAATTCACGGCGACAGTTAATGCCTCGACTAATCAGAGCGTAACTTGGGCGGTCACGGGCGGGAGCGCGAACGGCGCCATTGACGCGACGGGGCTATATACGGCTCCGGCGGTGGTGCCGAACCCGGCAACGGTGACGGTGACGGCTACGTCGGCGGCAGCGACGGCTCCAGGGTCGGCTTATGTGACTGTGGCTGCGCCGACGGCGGTGGGGACGTCGCAGATTACGGTGACCGCTACGGCTGCGGGCGGGGCGGCGCATGGGGATGTGGTGACGCTGATCGTGCAGTAGGGCGAACTCGCCGCCGGTCAATTCACCGCCGAGACGCGGAGAGTGCCGAGAATTTGTAATTGGTAATTGAGGGCGCGGAGGTGTCCGTACGCGCTTCTCGAAAGGCGCGAGACGTGGGGCAGCCGCGCCTTTTTCTTGTGGCACATTTTCTTGCGTCACATTCTCTTGTTCTTACGTCACGGTGATGAAACGCGGCCGTGAGGTAGGATCATCTTCGGTGGGCTGCCGTGCTTTGCACGGCTGGACGGGCGAGGACGCCCGTCCCTCCACAAAACACACAAACTTATGACCTATGACATTGCAGTGATTGGCGGGGGGATCATTGGGTTTTCATTTGCCATGCAGGTGGGCGACCAGTTTCCGCGGCTGCGGGTGGTGGTTTTGGAAAAAGAGGCGGGAGTGGCCCGGCATCAGACGGGACACAATAGTGGGGTGATCCACAGCGGCGTTTATTACAAAGCGGGATCGCTAAAGGCGCGGTTGTGTGTGGCGGGTGCGCGGGAGATGGTGGAGTTCTGCTCGCGGCATGGGATTCCGCATGAGGTGTGCGGAAAATTGATCGTAGCTACGAACGCGGAGGAAGCGGCACGGCTGGACGAGTTGCTGGAGCGGGGCGTGGCGAATGGGTTGGAGGGTTTGCGGTTGCTGGAGCGCGAGGCGATGCTCGAGATTGAGCCTCATGTGGGCGGAGTGCGGGCGCTCGAAGTGCCGTCGACGGGGATCACGGATTATGCGGCGGTGACGGCGAAGTATGCGGAGATCGCGGCGGGACACGGGGCGGAGGTTAGGACGGACGCGGGGGTGGTGGGATTCGAGCGTTCAAAGGACGCGGCGGGGGACGCGGTGGTGGTACGGACGCGAGCGGGAGATTTTTCGGCGCGGTATGTGGTGAATTGCGCGGGATTGTATAGCGATCGGGTGGCGCGGATGGCGGGGCACGATCCGGGAATGATACTCGTTCCGTTTCGCGGGGAGTATTACGATCTGGCGGCGGCGCGGGCGGAGTTGGTGCGGGGGCCGATTTATCCGGTGCCGGATCCGCGGTATCCATTTCTGGGAGTGCATTTCACGCGGCGGATTCAGGGGAATGTGGATGCGGGGCCGAATGCGGTGCTGGCATTCCGGCGCGAAGGATACCGCTGGCGGGACTTCGATTTGGGCGAGGCGATGGAAGTGTTCATGAACGCGGGGTTCCGGGCGATGGCGCGGCAGCACTGGAAAAATGGGCTGTCGGAGTTTCGGCGGTCGCTGCGCAAGCGCGAGTTTGTGCGCTCTTGCCAGCGGTTGGTTCCGGCGGTGCGGATGGAAGATATGACGCCGGGCGGGTCGGGAGTGCGGGCGCAGGCGGTCGCGGCGGATGGCGCGCTGGTGGATGATTTCAGGTTTGTGGAGCGCGAGCGGTTTTTGCATGTGCTGAATGTGCCTTCTCCGGCGGCGACGGCGTCGTTGCCGATTGGACGGGAGATATTGAAGATGGTGCCGGCGGAGATTGTGAAGTAGGTAGGTTTCAGAGTTTCAAGGTTTCAGAGTTTTCAGAGTTTCAAAGCAAAAGCCGCGTAATCTGGTTGGAAGAATTGTTATTCGGAGAATTCGTATGGCACAGAGTTTGAGCGGGAAGAAGAAAGTCGCGGTCTTGGGCGCGGGGAAGATCGGATCGATTCTGCTGCAGTCTTTCTTGCGCGATGGATTGCTGTCGCCGGGACAGACCTGGGCAACGGTGTCGCACCCGGAGCGGGCGCGAATGCTGAAGGAGAAGTTGAAGGTGCACGCCGGGACCGACAACTCCGCGGCAGTGAAGGATGCGGACATTATTTTTCTTTGCGTGAAGCCGCAGGTGGTGGCGGACGTGGCGCGGGAGATCCGGGCGCATGTCCACGGGAAGCAGTTGGTGATTTCGGTGGCGGCGTCGGTCCCGACGGAGATGATTGAGCGGGCACTGGAGAAAGAAGTGCCGGTGGTGCGCGCGATGCCGAATACTCCTTGCGTGCTGGGCGCGGGCATGACGGCGCTGTGCAAGGGGAAGTTCGCGACCAAGCAGCATCTGGAAATAGCGACGAAGTTTTTCGACGCAGTGGGGCGGACGGTGGTCGTGGACGAAAAACATATGGACGCGGTCACGGGATTGTCGGCGAGCGGGCCGGCGTATATCTACATTATTTTGGAATCGCTGGCGGAAGCGGGCGTGAAGGTGGGGTTGCCGCGCGATGTGGCGACGCTCTTGGCGGCTCAAACAACGATGGGCGCGGCAAGGGTCGTGCTGGAGACCGGGGATCATCCGGCGCTGTTGAAGGATGCGGTAACCACCCCTGCGGGCTGCACCATTGACGGCATCCTGGAACTGGAAGAGGGCAAGCTGCGCGTGACGTTGATCAAGGCGGTGGTGAAGGCGGTGCAGCGGGCGAAGGAGTTGGCGTTCTCGTAGAGCAGATGCCGGCTTGCGTGACAACGGTTGTGGCGGGCCTCCCAGGTCTCGAAAACCGAGACCCGGGCCACCCGGGAGAAAAGCTCCGTCCCCAGAGTCCTCAGGTCGGGATCCTCTGGGACGAATCCGAATTAAGTCAGTCCGGCTGCTGTTCCCGATGGCGGAGCCGAAAAATTTCGGCGTATGCCCACCCAGCGAAGCACCCCAGAAGCAAGTCTATCCCCACCCTGAAGCGGAGATCCGACCAGTAGAGGACAGCTGCGATGGACAGGAGATTCAGCACGACCAACACGCCGAGCAGTAGACGCCCAGACTCGATCCGCATGAGCGCGACAACCATGCCGAGAAGGCCGGCAGGGAACACCAGCAGCCAGTACAGGGATAGTACGATTCTTTCCTGCCGATGCTGGCTTCCCCTGGGATCGTAGGGGAGCAAGGTCGTCCAGAATCTGCGGAACATTAGCTTCGCATAAGCGGCCGGATGGTCCGATATGAATTGTACAGTTATTCGCCGGGAGAGACGATCGCTGCGCACCGCCGTAGGGACACGAGAATTAGCCGTTTCCGCCTCACTCCCTACTCGCCGTTGCTCGTCGACCCACGGACACGGACCTTCCGCCCAGTAAGGAACGAGTACGCTTTCCGAAGCGACGCACAAGTTATTACCCTCAACCAAATCCTCTCCCACGATACTGGCAACGGGCACAAAAATCCCAAACCTGACATAGTTGCGTATGGTCCACGGGATAACCACACTAACCGTAACTAACGCGATGATACCGTATCCCATCCAGGTTCTGAGCGTTCGCGGCCCTGCCAAAAGCATAACTACTCCCATAGCGGCCAGCAAGAGCACCCCATTCTCCCGCGTCAGCATGCAGAAACCGATCATGACCCCACAGAGGATGGCCCACCGTACTCGCTGTGTTTGGAACCAAACAAGAAACGCCCAGATAGCCACAGCAAAGAAAAAGAAAAACAAGTCTTCGTTATACGGCTGAGAGGCGGAATTCACGAGGATAGGGTGAGCCCCAGCCGTGACACCGGCGAACCATGCCGCACCCGGCCGCCGGAAGACGCGCAAGGCGATTAAACCCATAAGTCCGGTCGAGAGTCCGCCAAACAGCGCTTGGAGTGGAAAAAAAGTTTGAATGAGAACCCGGAGATCGCGAACGTTCCAGCAAGAAAGAATTCGTATAGAGGAGCTTTGAATAATGCTTCCTGTCCCGCATAGCGGGTCTTTTTCCCAGGTGCAAGCGGAGCCGCATCCACGATGTAGCCCTTGCCCGATAGCAGGGCTTCCGCGATGAGAACGTGACATAGAGCGTCGGCGTTCCACGCGTTGATGAAAGCGCTGCCCGAAAGATTTGTCAGAGCGCTTCTATATCGAACCGCGCCGTAGCCTATCCTGAGTCCGAAACCGAGAATCACCAAAATCACAAACAGGCGTCTCGGAGACGTGAATCGACTTGAACCTAAGCGAGACGGGGCGTCAGCGACTGCATATCCCGATTCTGGACGTGGCATTGATATATCCCGATGTTACGGCTTCGCGAAATGTGCGTTTGTATTCGCGCGCCCGATCCGCGCGCGCCATTTTAGCACACTACGCGCGAGATTCTGTCTGCAAGTATTGAGATAGCTCGAGCTAGTTACTATCCGGTTCGCCGCCTATCACTGACGATATCAGAACTGCGAGCCCTAATCGGCCAGCCGGTTGGGCGATCGCTCAGTTGGACAGGGTGAAGGTTAGGGTTACATCCGTCTGGAACTGGGAGGCGTGGTTGTGTTGGCGGTAGGGTTGGTAACGCCAGGTGCGGACGGCTTCGGTGGCGGCGGCGGCTAGGAGGGGGTCTCCGCTTACGGTGCGGATGGAGGAGACGGAGCCGTCTTCGGCGACTTGGACTTCGAGGATTACGTTGCCGGCGCGGTGGGCGGCGCGGGCTTCGGGGGGATACTGGGGCTCGGTGCGGCTTAGGAGGCGGGTTTCGGCTTCCTCGGGAGCGAGCCGGACGCTTTGGGCTGGGGCGATCTTCGTTATAGACGATGCTTCTACAATGGCATCGCTGTTTTGCTTGGTGGGATCGGGCCTCATGCGGAAGATGACTTTGCCTTTTTCGTAGACGACTAACTCGCCTTCGGCGGGAGTGTTAGACGTCTGCTTGGACGCTTTTTCTGACTTTCTTTCTGACACCGTTTCTGACGATGATGGATTTGCTCGGTGCGCTGCGGTCGCGGCTGCCGAGCTTTGCTCGGCTGGACGGGCGAGGTCGCCCGTCCCCACATGGGATTGTGCGGGCACGCTTGTCTCTGCTGGGATCGCCTGCTGGATCTGGCTGCTGGATGCAGTTTGAGATGGGCGCAACCATCCTATGCGGGAGCCGATTAGGAAGCTGACGGCGATGGTGGCGAGAATAGTCAAAGCTCCGAGAACTAGCACCCAGGCTTCGTAGGGAGGGCGGCTAGCGGGCGGAGGGCTGGCGGCTATGAAGTCCGGCGGCATCGAATCGGGCGGGACTGGTTCGGACGGGACGATCTCCGGCAGAACCACCGCTGCGGCTGGCCGGCGCTTACTTAGTTCGATGGCGGCATGGCGAATGCGGGCGCACTCCCCGGCGAAATCTTCCAGCAGTGTTTGGTCGGAGTCGGAGAAGGCGGCGGGAGTGGGAGAAAAAACTTCGAGGATTCCAGCGAGCTGAGCGCCGATGTCGTTCGGGTCGAAAACGGGAACGATGAGGATGGAGCGGATGCCCAGGCGATGGGAGATGGCGGGATCGACGCGAGGATCGAACTCGGTATCGACCGAAAGCTGGGGTCGACGGGTTTGAAGACAGGCGCCGGAGAGACCGTCGCGGGTGTTGAGAGGGACGCCGAGATTTGGAGCGAGGTGTCCGGTGGCGGCGCGGCAGACCATGTCATCGCCGCGAGCGAGGGCCACAGCGGCGGCGCTGGCGCGGGTGGCTTCGGCGGCGCGGACTACGAGTTCGTTGAGAGCTAAGTCGAGAGCGAGGTCGGGCGGGAAACCGGCGAGGAGGCGCTGCTCGAGGGTAAGGGTAGGGTCAGGGTGCGAATCGTCAGGACGGAACTCGAACCTCGACATAAGTTGCGGGAACATGACTTGTTCCGGCGGCCTGCGGGGATTCGGGGGAACGCAGGCCCTAATGTGAGTTTCCCGCGAAATGAGGGGGAAGTCAATCGGTGAAAAGACTTGCTAATCGGGTAATCTCGTAATTTGGGGCGCGGAGATCCGCGCCTTTTGTTTGGCGGCTGCGGGCAGAAAGGGCTTACCACAGTGGGCTCAGAGGGATACAGGGAAGTGGGACTGGCTTGGCGGGCTGACTTTGGATTCGGCGCAAGTATGGACGCGGGCGGGGTCGCCCGCGTCCACCCAAGCCACCCGTCCCCACACGAACCCGTTCTCACACGAGCAGGCCCGAATTTTGGGGTGGTGATGGCGGTCACTATTTTTTGTGAGATTCGAATTCCCGTTTCTGGGCTCGGTGAACGCCGCGATGACGATAGAAAGGCTGTCAGCGCTGGAAAGACTGCTACAGTAAGAAAGTGCACTCCGACGAGCCGGAGGTGCAAAATGAAAATTCAAGGAAAGCAGGCTCGCTATGCGCATCGCGGTGGTCGGTTCCGGGTACGTGGGATTGGTAACGGGAACGTGTTTTGCGGACCTGGGGCACGAGGTTGTCCTGGTCGATAACGACGAGAAGAAACTGGCGGCACTGAGGAACGGCGAGGTGCCGATTCATGAGCGATTTCTGCCCGAGTTGCTAGCGCGGCATCGGGGCGAGCGCATCAAGTTTTCCGGCGACTTGCAAGCGGCCACGCGGGAGAGCGAGGCTGTGTTCATCGCCGTGGGAACGCCGCCAACGGAGAGCGGGGATGCGGATCTGTCGTATGTGGAGTCGGTGGCGCGCGAGATTTCCGGGGGCGTGGACGAGTACACGGTGGTGGTGGAGAAGAGCACGGTTCCGGTGTATACCAGCCAGTGGATCCGGACCATCATCATGAGAAACGGAGCCGATCCGTCGTCCTTCGATGTGGCCTCGAATCCTGAATTTCTGCGGGAAGGAATGGCGGTTACGGATTTTCTCTATCCCGACCGCATCGTGGTGGGAGTCGAGAGCGAGCGGGCCGCGGAGGTTATGCGCGAGATCTACGGGCCGCTGACGAGTGGATGGTACTACGGGCGGGGAGATGCGATTCCGCGTCCGGAAGCGGCCAAGGCGCCGCCGCGGTTGATCGTCACCAGCACGAAGAGCGCGGAACTGATCAAGCACGCTTCCAATGCATTTCTGGCGATGAAGATTTCTTTTGTGAATGCGGTGGCGTCGATCTGCGAATCGGTGGGGGCGAATGTGCAACAGGTGTGCGACGGGATCGGGACGGATTCGCGGATCGGACCGCGATTTTTGAATCCGGGAATTGGATATGGAGGGTCGTGCTTTCCGAAAGATCTGATGGCATTCCGGGCGGTCGCGAAGGAAAGCGGATACGACTTCCGGCTGCTGGAAGAAGTAATCCGTATTAACGAAGATCAGCGGCGCCGGTTCTTGCGCAAGGTGCGGAGTGTGCTGTGGACTTTCCGCGGCAAAAGACTGGGCGTGCTGGGGTTGGCGTTTAAGGGCGGAACCGACGATATTCGGGAGTCGCCTGCGCTGCTGCTGGTACAGGAACTGCTGCGCGAGGGCTGCCACATTTGCGCTTACGATCCAGCTGCGATGGAGCGGGCGAAAGAAGTGCTGAAGTCGGGCGTCGAGTTCGCGGCGGATGCGTATGAGGCGGCGGAAGGCGCGGATGCGCTGCTGATTCTGACGGAATGGGAAGAATTCGCTTCGCTCGATCTGGAGCGGCTGCGCACGCTGGTGAAGTATCCTATCGTGCTGGATGGGCGGAATTTGTATGATCCGGCGCTGATGGTGGAGCACGGATTTTCTTACTACAGCGTGGGGCGTCCGGCGGCGTTGACGGAGGAGTTGCCGGCAAGGATCCTTCCGCAGAAAAGGGAGCGTGCCTGAATCCATGAACAACCGACGCGCGCTGGTAACTGGTGGGGCAGGCTTTCTGGGATCGCATTTGTGCGATGGGCTGCTGGGCGAGGGCTACCGCGTGGTCGCGGCGGACAATCTGCTGACGGGGCGGCTGGCGAACATTGAGCATCTGCGCAACGATTCGCGATTTGAGTTTGTGGAGAAAGACGTTTGCCAGGCGGGCGAGTGGGGCGCGCTGGATTATGTGTTTCACTTTGCGAGTCCGGCGAGTCCGGTGGACTACGCCGCGCACGGGATCGCGACGTTGCGTGTGGGATCGTATGGGACGTTTGAAGCGCTCGAAGCGGCGCTGCGGCGCGGCGCGAAATTCATGATGGCATCGACGTCGGAGTGCTACGGGGATCCGGCGGTACATCCGCAGACAGAGACGTACTGGGGGAATGTGAATCCGATCGGGCCGCGGTCGGTGTACGACGAGGCGAAGCGGTTTTCGGAAGCGGTGACCATGGCGTATCACCGCTATCACCAGGTGGACACGCGGATTCTGCGCATCTTCAACACCTACGGGCCGCGGATGCAGGTCAACGACGGGCGCGTGATTCCGAATTTTATGTGGCAGGCGCTGCGGGGAGAAAATCTCACGGTGTATGGCGACGGCAACCAGACGCGCAGCTTCTGTTACGTGAGCGACGAGGTGGATGGGATTCTGCGCCTCGCGCGATCGCCGGAACATGAGCCGGTGAATGTTGGGAATCCGACGGAGTTCACGATTCTGGAGTGCGCGCGGAAAGTGATTGCGACGACGGGGTCGGCGAGCCAGATCAAATTCGAAGCGCTGCCGCAGGACGATCCGAAGCAGCGGCGTCCCGATATTTCGAAAGCCAAGCGGCTGCTTGGATGGGAGCCGAAAGTGGAGTTGGAGAGCGGGCTGAAGCTTTCGCTGGAATATTTTCGCCGAGCGGTGGCGGAGAAAGAGTCGGGGACGGCCGAGGTCAGGCCCGAGCGGCGTCAGGCGTAGCCCACGACCTCTTTGGGCGTTGCGCAATTACGCGTCGGGCCCGCCGGCGATCAAGACCCGTGCCTAGCGCACGCTCTTCGAGTTGAGGAACTCGCCGTACTTCTGGTCGACGGTCAGGATGTGGTTCGTGAGCCAGTGCTGCAGGAACGTCATCAAATCCAGAGTAATGCCAGTGGAGCCTGCATCAGAGTTTTTCTTAAATGCCACGACCTTTTCGGCCAAGGCCCTATGTTCGACCCGGTGCGCTTCCAAGAGCCGATATCCGTTTTTCTCCATCAGCTTTTCTTCCGCCGCGAAGTGATAAACCGTGTAGTCGATCAAACGGCCAAGCACCTCTCCGGCGACTTCCTTGCCGTGACCGGAACGCATGGCAGTATGAAGTTCGCGTATGATTTCGAACAGCCGCTTGTGCTGCGCGTCCATGGATTCGACCTTCACGCTATACATGGCGTTCCATTCAAGTGCACTGCCCATTGGGATCTCCCGAGTGTTTGAAGAAAACTCGTACGCTCAGAGTAGTCATATCCCGGCGGAGCGACCAGATCACTTCGGGGTGTATCCAGAAAGACGTTCCCTTCTGATGCACGGCTCCGATTCGGGAATCACTCTGCACTTCGGTCAGGACCACCGTTCCTAGCAGATTCTTGACGAACTCTTAGGGCGGCCTGGGGCCCAGCGAATCTTCCTCAATTCTGCAAATGCAAAATTTTCAGCGAGCGGATTTAGCAAGGTTGTTCGTCTAGCGACGGACCGGTGGAGACAACTGCGAGCAGGCGCAGAATTTCTTCGCGCTCGCCGGAATCGTGGAACATGAAGCGCACGCCCATGCCGAAACCGGGATGGGTTGCCAGCACCTGGCCCCTGATTCTCAATTTCGTGTCGGCGGTGCGGACCAGAATCTCCACGCCCGACTGCCCGGCGAGTGGGGATGGCATTTCGACGTAGCAACCCCCCTCGCTGATGTCGGACAGGATGCAGCGATTGGGGACGCTGGAACCGAGACGGTAGACTTCCGCTCCGAGTTTGCAGGCGAAACGTAGCTCTCCGCGGCGGTTGCCGGCATTGGAGACGAGGGCGGCATCTTTTGACTCGGGCCTCGGCTCGGGCCCGCGTTGAGACTGGGCGCCGGGCGACTGAGTTGCGGAAGATTGAGTCGTAGCGGACTTGCTTGCCGGCGGCTGGGCTGGCAATCCGGTTGCCGGGTGGAAACTATTCTGCTGGAGCCAAGTCTGCATGAGGCGGCGCGAAGACTGGGGCACGTCGAGGAAACGAATTCCGGTGCGGCCGCTGGCGTCCTGCCAGGCAACCTCGCCCGACAAGCGGACCAGTTCCTGCTGACCGGGAAGCGCGAACTCGAAATAGACTTTGCAGGCGCGCGGAAGCGGGTTGGGGGTTTGGATCGAAGTTCCGCCGTCGCTCAGGTCTCTCAGAACCGCGTTCAGTTCGGGCGCTCCGGGATAGGCCACGTTGGCGGTCGAACTAAGGCGCGTGCGCGGAGCGCGGCGGCGTTCGCGTCGCATGAGGCCGCGGGCGGCACGCAGGCTGATGCGGGTGCGCTCGGAAGAAAGCGGGCGATAGAGAACAAAGTTGGCGCCGAGCCCGAACACCGGGCGAGCGTTGAGCTCGCTGTCGACGATGGCAATCAGTTTGCTGGCGCGGTTTTTGGCGGACTGACGCAAGCGCGCCAGGAAATCCTCGGAACCCTGGTCAGCGCGATAGTCGAGAACAACGGCGTCGAAGTGCTGGCTGTCGAGCAGCTCCAACCCGCGGGAGATCGAGGACGCATGCTCGGCCGCCATTCCCAGCTCGGACAGGATAAGCGTAAGCAGGCTGGCGGAGTCCTGATCCGGGCACACCACGAGGGCGCGTAGATCCATAGTGACAGCATGATAAGAGAGGGTCGGCGCCAACAACAAGTTACCTTTGTCACTGGCTTTCAAAGCGCACGGTAGTCAGAACTTTAGTTATCTTCCAATTTCTGTTGGGGGGGATACGTTGACAGGACGCTCGTGGACTTTCTTTGAGCGCAGGCCTTAGTCAGCAAACCCAATTCCGAACGTGCGGCCGGGGCACGGCGAAAGGGAGTGCGCTTTCCCCAACGAGCGATGCACGGCACGATCGTAACTCTCCTGAAATTACCTTACGAAGAGACAGTGTACGAAAGTCCGGTGTACCCCGGTACTTTGACGTACCACGGAACAGTTCCTAACATCGAGTTATTCAGACAGGTGTCGGGACCGCGATCCGCAAAGGGTCGCGGGAGATACCAGGCTGACGAATTCCAGTTGCGCGAATTTGTTTGGACGATCTTGTTCCACGAAGCGGGGAGCCACAGGTACGGCAAATGCTTATGAGAAGCCTGGAAACAAATGCGGGGCATCGCAGGCATGGGGCGAGCGGCTTCAGCTTGATCGAGATAATGATGGTGCTGGCAATTTCCATCATTGTGTCGGTGATCTCGGTCATGAGTCTGATGCCGATGCTGAATCAGCAGCATGTGACCAATGCCTATAACACGACGCTGGCGGCGATGCGTCAGGCGCGCGACAACGCGGTGGCGCAGCGGACATCGTACTCGGTGACTTTTGCTAACGCTGTTTCGCCGAGTCCGTACGCTACGATCACGGTGGCCCCGGCGCTGTCCTCGGGGATGTCGGCATTTCAGGGCGATCAGAATACGGTGATCTATCAATTGCCGACGGACGTGTCGTTTATCGCGCAATCGGCGCTCGCCTCGACGCCGCCTCCGGATGGCTACGGACTGGGGACGAACGCGATTGACTTTGGCTATACGGCAAACAGCAGCAGCGGAGGACAAGCGTTTGTTTACTTCTGCCCGGACGGTTCGGCGCAGAACGCGGTGGACGGCTCGGGAAATTGCACGAGCAGTTGGGATGGAGGCGTGGTGTACATCGCGCGTGCAGGAGATCTGCTGAGTTCGCGGGCGGTAGACCTGTGGGGCGCAACGGGCCGCGTTCACGGATGGCGGCTCTACAACAAGTCGGGAGGCGGGTATCAATGGCTACGTCAATGATCGGGCGCGGCGGGAATTGTGGAGAGCGGGCGCAAGGGGAGCGCGGATTTTCGCTGATCGAAGTCATGATCTCGATGGTCGTGCTGACGGTGGGACTGGTGAGTCTGCTGGGCGTGTTCGGACTGGCCATGGCCTCGACGCAGACCTCGCAGCAGGACATGATTGCCAAGCAACTGGCGAACGAGACGTACGAGAGCATCATAACCGCGCGCAACACGTCGCAGATAGGCTGGGACCAAATCCAGAATGTAGGCTCCATCAACTGCACCAGCAGCAGTCCACCCTGCGGCATCTTCCTGATTGGGACGAACCCGATCTACAACTCGGGAGCGGACGGGATCTATGGGACGGCGGATGACGCGGCTGCGGGCGAGCAAACTCTTGAAGAACCGGGACCCGGCGGAATCTATGGGGACTCGGACGATGTGAAGATCCCCTTGACTGGCTACCAGCGCACGATTCTGGTCTCGCCGCTGTACGACACGAGCGGCAACCTGGTGACTTCGTTGCGAAGCATAACTATCACCGTGCAGTACTCGACTCCGCAGACGAAACTGCAGAAAACCTACGCTCTGAATTCATACATTTCGCAGTACCAGTAAAGGGGAGTTATGAGTGATCGCTCAACAAAGCGCGAGAGTGGGTTCAGCCTAATGGAAATGGTGGTTGCCGTGGGGCTGGGGTCGATTGTGCTGGGCGCGGCGGTGCAACTTTACACCCAGGGTGTGGGGGCGACCTGGACGGTTTCGCAGCGGGCGGAGCTGCAGCAGGATTTTCGGGCCGCCTCCGATATGCTGACGCGGGACCTGAGCCTGGCCGGGGCGGGACTGCCCAACGGTGCGGCTATCGCCCTGCCCTCCACGACCACTCCGGTGTATGGCTGCGATCAGACGCCGACGTGCTACATCACGGCGACGTATCCCTTACAGGGCGCTACGCCCTATCTTTACGGGCTGATCCCGGGATATGATCTCGGGCCGACGCTCAACTCCCTAACCACCGATGTGGTCACGGTGGTGTATACGGACTCCACTTTCTATTTGAACTGCTACCAAGCGACCGTCACGGCTAAGAGCGTAGTAACCTTCGCGCCGCCCCCGTCGCCCACGGCTTGGCCGACGCCGGGTTGTTTGCCGAGCGGCGTGACCACGCCGCAAGCCGTGAACGATACGGTGGCGGGGCTGATGCCTGGCGATCTGGTCTTGATGACCTTGGGCGGCATCATGGTGGTGGGCGAAGTCACCGGTAGCATTACGACGGGCACAAACTCGGCGGGCCAGACCACTTACGCTGTGCCCTTCGGCAACAACGATGTGCTGCATATGAACCAGACACCCACCGCCGGCACCGGTCTGAACAGCGTGCCGCTGAACGCTACCGGAGCGGCGCCATGCGGAACCGGGCCATGCCGACTTTTGGTGATCACCTATTACATCGACAACACCGTCAGTCCGCCGCGACTGATGCGGCAGGTCAGTGGACACACTCCAGTGCCGGTGGTGGACAACATTGTTTACATGAAATTTACCTATGACCTTTACAATGACGCCACCGGGGCACCGGCGATTAGCCAGCCCAACCCTGGCGCTTCCGATTCCGCCGATACCGCTTCGGTTGGACTTCTCCCCAACCAGATCACCAAGATCAACATTCTGCACATGGCGATGAATAGCACGCTGCAGGGCGCGCGGGGCGGTTATCAGGGATTGGATTTGGAGACATCGGTAAGCGCGCGGAATCTGACGTACGTCAACGAGTATCCCAACTAGCGACGGGGATGCGAAAGGGACTAAGACGATGGGGAGCAAAGCGATGGGGATTGACACCATGGGGAGTTACGGTATGAAAGGCGCGAGACTGCACACCAAAGGATTCACGCTGATTGCGTCCCTGCTGCTGCTGTTGCTGCTGTCGGGGATCGCGATCGGGCTGATGATGATGGTCACCACCGAAAGCAAGGTGGGCGCGACCGATCTGCAGAACGACGTCGCCTATCACAGCGCCGAGGGTGGCATCGAAAAAATGGCCTCCGACCTGGCCGCGACGTTCCAGAACATGCAGGCCCCCACTGCGGCTCAAATCTGCGCCGTGAGCAACACGCCGCCGACAATGCCGGGAGTCACCTGGGAAAGCTATTCGGTGGCGCCGGCGTCGGGTTGCACGGGAACGCTGGCCGCGACCTGGGGACAGATCAGTTCCGGACCGAACCAAAATTTGTGGGCGCAGATCATCCCGGTGAACATGCTGGCGACGGCGGCCTTAACGGGCGGGCAGGAAGTGAGCATGATGCGGAGCGCGCAAGTGGCGCTGATTCCGGTGTTCCAGTTCGGAGTGTTCTCGGAGAGCGATCTGGGCTTCTTCGATAGCCCCACTCTCGATTTTAACGGACGCCTGCACACCAATGCCGATCTTTACCTGGGCGTAATGCAGGGCTACACGCTGACGTTTCACGACAAAATGGAGGCATACGGGAACGTCGTCACCGAGGTGCTTCCGAACGGGATAACGATAAACTACGGCGGCTCGGGCGATACCGGCAATGTATACATTCCGACCACCGACGGGGGTTGCAGCACTACGACGACGAATTGCGTGACCAAAGCCGCGAACAGCGACCCGGCCAGCAGTCCTTGGGGGGATGGCAGCGTGCAGGGTCAGGGGGGGAATCCGCCGCAGTCCGCCTATAACACCAGCAAGTGGAATACTTTTTCCAAGAGCACTACTAACTACGAGATCATCAACGGGAACTATGGAAACACCACGAACCCGGGAACGGGCGCCAAGAAACTGTCGATGCCATTCGTCGGCGGGAACGCGTTGCCTTTCGAAATCATTCGCCGGCCACGGACGGGCGAGGACTCCACGTCGGCGCTGGCCACATCGCGCGAATACAACATGGCGCAGATTCACGTGCTGCTGAGCGACGATCCGAATGATTTGCCGGGCGGATCTTCGGATACGAATAACGTCCGGTTGGCGAACGTAACGGGCACCAACGCCAGCAATCCCTATGGAATCCCGATGACTGCGGGCAATTACCCCGCGTCCCTCGCGGCGTTGTTACCGGCTAACAACACCTATAACCTGTACTTCGCCGCCGCGTCGAACGCGGTTCCAAATGCATCCAACTGCTCGGGCACCACCTGCACGCCGGACTGGCCCTATGCACCCGCGGCACAGACGAGCGGAAACCCGAATCCCTCGCTCCAGCCCGCAGGCGCCCCGATCTACTTGAATCACGGCACCCCGACGATTAGCCTTTGTCCACCGGCAGGAGTCGCTTCATCCGGCGTGCCCGCCGGCTGCCCTGTGCCTGCGACGGGCGCATATCCGTACTACGCTCCCCCCAACGCCATCGGCTCAACGCTCTACAACTCGGCCAATGCGACGGCTTGGAACCTGACTGATGGCTGGCTGCGGGTGGAATACAGGAATGCTTCGGGCAGTTGGGTCCCGGTAACCAATGAATGGCTGCAACTGGGATTTGCGCGGGGCCTGACAGCACCGACGCTCCCTGGAAGCAGCGCCCCTGCCGCTGGGACGAACCCGGTGAATCCAAACGCGATTCTGCTGTTGCAAGAGCCCGCGGATCGCACCGAGAGCGGCACTTTGCCCACTTCCATCGCGACTCCGCCGCCGGCGTGTGTTTCGCCCTGCTCAACGTGGACCCCAGGCGTGCCGCCAGAAGCTGCGTCGGATCAGGGGTCAGGAGGGCAGTGGTATTTTGGCGTTACCCCTGCCACGCCGACTACGCAGAGCCTTACCCAGTACAACTGGTATCCCATCAACTTCTACGACGCCCGCGAAGGCGAGCCTCGGGACACGGACCATGGGACTAACAGTTGCACGACCAACGGGGTGATGAACGCCGTCGAAATCGATGTGGGCAACCTGAAGCGATGGCTGAAGGGAAGCATCGGCAGCAGCGGCCCGAATGTGGATTATCTCGCGCAAAATGGATACGTGCTGTATTTCTCGGATCGGAGGGGCATGCTGTATAACCCGAATCCCCCTTATAACGGAGCGAAGAGCGGAGACTCGGGCCTGGAGGACGTGATTAATCGCTCCAGTCAGGCGGGCACGCCCGACGGAGTGCTGGAACCGGCTCCCGCCGGCGCGCCCTTATCTCCTACCGGTGTCGCCTTATCTCCCGAAGACGTCAATGAGAACGGCGTGCTGGACGAGTGGGGCACGGCAAACCTGGGATTGGGCCAGTACAACGGCGCGACAAACCAAAATGTCCAGATCACCTTGGCCAACCCTGACAATCCTTACAGTCCGCGAATCAACAGCTGCAGCACCACCGCGCCCAAGAATTGGGTCAGCGGGGCGCGCCACGTTTTGAAACTGGTGGATGGTTCGTTCGGCAACGTACCGCTGCGAACGGACTCCGCTGCAACTCTGGCGGACCCTGGCGGATTCACGGTGGCATCGGAGAATCCGGTGTACATCTGGGGCAATTACAACAGCAACGCGGCCGATCCGTTCTGGTCGGGGGGAGCGGACATAGCCGGGCACTCCTCAGCCGCAGTCATTGCCGACGCGGTCACGGTTCTCTCCAACAATTGGAACGACCAGGAAAGCATGGGCATCCCCGGTGGCTTCGACGTTACTACCTCAACCACTCGTTCAGCCAGCACTACATACTACCGCCTGGCAATCGCTGCCGGAAAGAACATGAGCTTCCCGTTTCCGTCATGGGAGAACGGCACCGACTACCCCTTCGGCACCGATGGCGGAGTCCACAACTTCCTGCGCTTCCTTGAAGACTGGAACTCGAGTGGAGCCACGCTGCATTACGGAGGCTCGCTGGTGAGCCTGTACTACGCAACCTATGCCACCGGGGTATTCAAGTGCTGTACCTACTCGGTGTATGAGCCGCCGACACGTGACTATAAATTCGACTCGGACTTCACCCTGCCACAAGGCCTGCCGCCCGGAACGCCACTGTTCCGCGACGTGGAGAGCCTGGGCTACCGGCAGTTGTTTACGACACGCAACGCGACCAGCCAGTAAACGCAGCGGTCAACGAATCCACTTAACCCCGATCCGCGAGGATCGGGGTTTTTGTTGGTCTAGTTAGGTCGTCAGTCGTTGGTCGTTGGCAAGCGAGAGCGTTTATGTCCATAGTTTTCCCGAGTGAGCAGCCCGTGTCGAATCGCGAAGGACTGACGACTAACGACCGTCGACTACTTGGCTGTCCCTTCCGCCTTTGAGTTCAGCGGGGCTTGCGAAGGGGTGGAATTGGTTCGCTTCCCTTTCGGGCAGCGGGTTCCGGCGGCGGGGCGCTGACCGCCAGATCGGACGACCAGCAATCGGCAAGGATCTTCCATGAGCCGGCGGGCTGGCGGGCGAGGACGACCAGGTATTTTCCGCGCTCTTCGCGGCGCTTACCCATGGCGACGGGCACGAGCATTTTGCAACGGCCGAGATCGAGAGCAATCTCGCCCATGACTTCAACGCGCAGCGATTCCATCTCCACGTCGCCCAATCCGGCTTCGAGCAGCGAGATGAGAAATTCCCGGATCGCGGGCAGGCTGCGAACTGGCGGAACGCTGGAGCGGATGAGCGTGGCGTCGGCGGCGTAGAGCTCGAGCAGGTCGTCGATGTGCCTGGTGTTGCAGGCTTGCGCCCAGTCCTGGACAACCTGGCGGGCGCTGGCTTCGGCGCGGCCGCCGGCCGATTTTCCCAAAGAACCGGCGCCCGCCGAACCGGGAGCGCGTCCGCGAGGAGCCGAGGACTCGGACTCGGCAGAAGGCGCGCCGGACGGCGTTTCCTGTCCTCCCTGGCTGGGGACAAGATGGTGGTGATAGTGGTGGTGAATATGATGTTGGCCGGCGCCGGGTCCATAGTGAGCCGTGGCATCGCCAGCGACCGACTGATTGGGGATTCCGCACCAGACGCAAAAGCGAGCGCCCGCCGGCAGCGCACCTCCGCAGGCTGAGCAGGCATTGGCCGGCTCGTCCGCGTTACCGTCGGCCGCCAGGTCTTGCGCGGCCGCGTCGCCTGAAATGCGATGGATCGCTTCTACGGCCGCAGCTACGGCCTCGGCATTCGGTTTCGGCCAGCGAAAGTTGCCGGGGAGCCGTTGAAAAAACTCTTCAATCTCGCTGCCTTCGGCGGGCTGCTCTTTCTCTGGATTCGGCTCGGGATTCGGAGGGTTCGAGTTGTTGGTGGTCACGGCAACCTCATCGCTGACATTGTAGGAGAATTCGCGCGCTAGCGAACGTTGAATCTTACCAGCGCTTCGGAATCGCTGGGCACTCCATTGCAGAGCGCGGGGCGATAACGCCAGAAGCGGACGGCGCGCAGCGCAATCTGGTCCTCATCGGGGCCGCCGCTGTCGAGGACGAAGGCGCTATGCACGAGTCCGTCGGTTCCCACGATGAAGCTGACGCGCACGCGCAGATCGTCATCTTGGACATGAAGCAGCGGGTCCGGAGTGAGCAAGGCCTCGGGCGGACGGACGTTTCCACACTTCGGCAGGGCCAGCGGTTCCGACACGGGAGAGAACTCGGAAATGTGCGCGGGCACACCGCGCAGGCTCTTCTCCAGTTGCGTGAGCGGGATGCGGGGCGAAATGACACGCGATGGAGACGGGGATGTTGCTGCACACCAGGCGAGAACGCCGCCGAGCGACGCCAGCAACAAGGCTGCCGCGAGCGCCTTGCCGATCGTCGTTTTCGTGCTCAGCCAGAGAGACTTCATCCAAGGGTGGGGTGGCAATTCGCCCTCCAGCCGTGGCGAGAGTTAACATATTTACCATCAATAACTTAGGGGAATATTCTCCGCCAAAGCTTCACCGTGTGTGCAATCCGTTGCAAATGCGTCTAGCACAACCGCAACCGGCGAGGGAGCCGGGCGAGCGGACACTCCTGTACGCGAAAGATGGCTGAGGAACTCGTGTTGCGCGCCGCAGCGGCACTTGCGGCACGACTGAACAGCGAAAGCGATGCCCTGATACGAAACCCGAGTTTTTCCCCAAGTTGTGGGGCCGTGCCCTTTCCGATTCTTGACGACCTGTGGAACAATGAGAGGGCTCCGATCTGGGCCCCACATGTATCCATGACCTTCACGCCGAACAGCCTTCAACTTGCGCTTCTCTCGGCGGCGATCCTTGGATTCCGTCATGGGTTCGACTACGACCACATTGCCGCCATCTCCGACATCACCAGTGTGCAGGCCAGCCGCTGGCGCGGCATGCGGCTGGGCTTGCTCTACGCCCTGGGGCACGCGGCCATGGTTGTCGTGCTGGGCACTGCCGTCATAGTGTTTCAGCTCTCGCTGCCTCATGGCATCGATCGGATCGCCGAGCGCTTAGTGGGAGTGACCTTGCTCGTGCTTGGAGTCTACGTTCTGGGATCGCTTTTCAGAGGGAACTCGGTGCCGCGCAGCCGCTTTCACCTTATGGCCGGAGCAGCGCGCTGGCTCCATTGGAAGATGAAGAGCTACTGGCACGATCACGATGTCCCACGGCCGGTGGACCAGACATGGAATTACAGCTCGAAGACGGTGCTCATGATCGGGCTCGTGCACGGGCTCGGTGCGGAGACGCCCAGCCAACTGATGATCTTCTTACTGGCGGCCAATCTTGGCGGAATCGGCAAGGGCTTTATCGGCCTGGCGATGTTTATCGCCGGACTATTGGTAATGAATACGGTGATGACGGCGTCGGCGGTAGGACTTTTCGGCTTCAGTTCGCGGCTGCCGCGCTTTCAGTTTGTCGTCACCGCGCTGACGGCGATCTATAGCCTGGCGGTTGGCGCCTTCTTTCTGTTCGGGTCGTCGGGGCTTCTCCCACCCCTCGGATGAGGCTGTGGGCGGCCTGTCTGGACGCGGGAATAGTTATCCCCGGGTCACCTTCTCGTGTCATCGTCCTTGTTTCATCATGTTCGTGGCATCCAGGCTCCATGTAATTCCAATTCGGCCAAATAAATCATGACAGAACCACCGAGTTAGTAATAGAATGGCGGACGGCAGTTATCCAAGGGGGTATTTGATGACAAGTATTGCCAAAGCAATCGTCCGGCTCCGCGAGGAACACCGAGACGCGCAGAAACAAGTCCAAAGGCTGGAGGAAGCTATTGCGGTTCTTCAAAAGCTTACCCGAGGCACGGGCGCAACAGTGCACGCGGGGGCGCCACATCGCGCCAAGCGCGTTCTTTCCGCGGCAGGGCGCCGGAGAATTTCTCTGGCCCAGAAAGCGCGTTGGGCCAAGATCAGACAGATGAAGAAAGCAGCCTAAACGCCGGGCGGGCCGCAGGCTGCGCGAAGTTCTCCGCTCGCGAGACTGAAGCCCGCCGGATTTTTGCCCGGCAACCTGGCCTTACACTTTTCTTAATTTTGTTTTCTCTTTAGTTGTTGTCTTCCTTCGGCCGCTTCGGCCTGCGGAAAACCCCAGACAACTTAGCAACCTACCCGTGTCCTCCACTGAGCTCGCGTACGATGCTGCCGACAAATGCCTTGGCGTCGCCAAACAGCATCAGGGTGTTATCGAGATAGTAGAGCGGGTTATCGATGCCGGCGAAGCCAGGATTCATGCTGCGCTTGATAACCATCACGGTATGGGCTTTGTCGACGTCGAGGATAGGCATGCCGTAGATGGGGCTTGAAGCATCGGTGCGGGCGGCAGGGTTGGTGACGTCGTTGGCGCCAATCACCAGGGCGACATCGGTCTGCGGGAAGTCGCCGTTGATCTCGTCCATCTCAATCAGCCGATCGTAGGGAATATCGGCCTCGGCCAGCAGCACGTTCATATGGCCCGGCATGCGTCCGGCGACGGGGTGAATGGCGAAGCGCACGTCCACGCCGCGCTTGGTCAGCGCATCGTAAAGTTCACGCACTTTGTGCTGAGCCTGCGCCACCGCCATGCCGTATCCGGGAACAATGATGACCTTGTTCGCGGCAGAAAGGATGGCGGCGGCTTCTTCCGGGGTCGCGCTGCGAACGGGCCGGGCTTCTTCTCCCGCAGCGGCCGGAGCTTGCACCTGACCGAAGGCCCCGAACAAAACGTTGGTGAAGGAGCGGTTCATGGCCTTCGACATGATGATGGAGAGGATGAGGCCCGACGATCCGTCGAGCGCGCCGGCGATGATGAGCAGCTTGTTGTTGAGGACGAAGCCCATGGCCGCCGCCGATAAACCTGCATAGCCGTTCAACAGCGAAATAACGGTCGGCATGTCCGCGCCACCGATGGGGATGATCAACAACACGCCGAACGCCAGCGCGATCAGGACCATGAATGGAAACAGTGACTTGGCTTCCGGATGCAGGACCAGAAATACGGCGATCACGACGGCGCAGGCGAGCAGCAGAAAGTTGACGAGGTTCTGGCCTTTGTAAGTCAGCGGCCGCTGCGGTAGGATTTCCTGCAGCTTGCCGGCAGCCATCAAGCTCCCGGTAACGGTCAACCCGCCAAGAATGACCTCAAGCGACAGCACCGACATCATGAAGCGCGAGATGTCGGGTGAGCGCAGATAAAACTCTGCCGAGCCGACCAGCGTGACGCAGAGCGCGCCAAAGGCGTGACTGAGCGCGGTTCGCTGCGGAACCGCGGTCATCTTCACGCGCCCGAGCGGCACGCCGATGATGGTGCCGAGCACAAGCCCAATGGCGATCAGCCGGTAGTCCACGATGCCGTGGTGCAGTAGCGTGCCGCAGATCGCCAGCAGCATGCCGATTTCGCCAGCCCAGATGCCGTGGCGGGCCGTGGTCGGCGAGCTCATCCACTTCAGCGAGAGGATGAACAACACACTCGCGACGAGATATAAAAGCTCGATGACGACTTGGGATCCTGCGAGTTCGGCTGTCATTTATTTGGCCGCCGGTTTAGCCGCGGGACGGCTGGATTTGAACATCTTCAACATGCGGTCCGTGATCAGGAAGCCGCCGACAATGTTGCTGGTGGCAGCTACTACCGCGATGAATCCGAAAACGGCGGAGAGCGTGCTCTTGTGCTCGCCCACGAGCACGATCGCACCCACAACCGCGATCGCATCCAATGCGTTGGTGAGCGACATCAACGGAGTGTGCAGCAGCGGCGAGACCCGCCGGATCACTTCAAATCCGATGAAACCGGCGAGCACAAAAATAAAGAGCGCGTTGATCAGGTTCGAACTACTGTTCATCTTCCCTCCGTTTGATCTTCTTGGCTCTTGGAGAGCCGGGCATCCCCCGCCCGGCTGGACCCTTCGACTTCGCTCAGGGCAGGCTAGCGAGATGCCCGTCCCTCCACCATATGGCGCATCACGGCGTCACTTTGCCAGCGCAAGCAAAGTGAAAAACTCGCGGACCCGGGCGTTCACAATCTCGCCGCCGTGGGTGAGCAGGGTCTCGCGAACAATTTCATCTTCGAGGTTCAGATTCAACTTTTGATCTTTGATCAGGTGCGTCAGGAACGCGGTGATGTTGCGGGCGTACATCATGCTCGCGTGATAAGGCACGCCGGAGGCCAGGTTGATTGCTCCGATAATCGTCACACCATGCTTGACCACGGTCTTGCCGGTTTCGGTGATCTCGCAGTTGCCGCCACGTTCAGAGGCCAGATCGAGGATCACCGAACCCGGCGCCATTCCCTTCACCATGTCCTCGGTTACCAGGACCGGCGATTTTTTCCCCGGAATCACAGCCGCGGTGATCACCACATCGCTTTCCTGCACAACTTTTCCGAGTAATTCGCGTTGGCGGCGGTAGAAGTCTTCATCCTGGGCGCGGGCATATCCGCGGGCGTCCTGCGCGTCTTTCGCCTCGATGGGAAGCTCGACAAAACGTCCGCCGAGACTCTGCACCTGCTCTCTCGCCGCAGGCCTTAAATCGTAAGCCGAAATCACCGCGCCCAGGCGGCGCGCGGTCGCGATCGCCTGCAATCCGGCAACGCCGCAGCCGATCACGAACACGCGGGCGGGGGTGATGGTTCCAGCCGCGGTGGTGAGCATGGGGAAAAAGCGCGGATGGGTGTCGGCTGCCACCAGCACCGCCTTGTATCCGCAAACGGTTCCCATCGAAGAGAGCGCGTCCATGCTTTGAGCGCGGGTAGTGCGGGGCATCAGCTCCACCGCAAACGCGCTGACGCCAGCGCGCGCGATTTCCTGCACCACGTCCGCCGAACCGAAGGGACGCAGAAATCCGACGAGGATCTGATCGCGGCGAAACAGCGGCACATCCTGTTTCCCCGTCAAGTCGTTGGAACCGTAGCAAAGAATCTGCACAACAATGTCAGCGGCGGCAAACACGGCTGCGCGGTCGGCGACGATCTTTATCTTTGCGCCCTTGTCGGCATACTGGGAATCGGGATAGCCGGCCTCGATTCCAGCGCCGGTCTGTATGTGGACTTCGAAACCCGCTTTGGTCAGCGTCGGGAGGACTGCCGGCACAAGCGCAACTCGCCGCTCGCCTGGATAGCTTTCTTTCGGAACACCGATGATCACGAGGCCCTGCCTGTCTAGCGATTCTCTGTATCGCGATGGAGAAGATTCGGAGCCGCCTGGCTCGCATCAATCCTGCGTTTGCGGGCAACTTCCAGGGAACCGAAAGATTTTAGTTGAGCAAATGGCCGCGCGCAAATGGTCAGGTCCAATGTGTCAGGTCTCAGATGTCAGGTGTCAGGAAAACCCAGCGTCAGAACTTGGTCTCCTGAGACCTGAGACCTAGCACCTGAGACCTATTATGAAAGCGAGAGTCTTAGTTGAAGGCCGTCGTCATTGGATGCGCCATTGGGTACGGCGATGTCAGTGCAGTTTTGAACGATCCAATCAGCGCCGGCGCTCTCGAGGTCGCGGCGGATCATGGTCGTAAGGAATGCGATCGCTCTGGCGCCCGCGGCCTTGCCCGCGCCAACTCCCGCGGGCGCATCTTCTACCACGATGCAATCGGAGGCGGCAAACCCGAGTTTCGCTGCTGCCTTCAGGTAGGGCTCCGGATCGGGCTTGCCGATCTTCACGTCGCTCGACGTGATCATGGTCTTTGGAATGGGCAGGCCCGCGGCGCGCAAGCGCACCTCAGCCAGAGGACGCGTACATGAGGTCGCAATCGTCCAGCGCTCCGGAGGCAGGCTGCTCAGGAGTTGCCGAGCGCCGGGCAGCAGGACCACGCCATCGAGGTCTTCCATTTCCCTGCGTTCGACTTCGCGATCTTCGCGGTCAATGTCGGCGTTGGGCAGAAGCTCGCGTATTGTAATTCGACTCGGGCGCCCGTGCGCCTTATGGACGACGGTCTCTGGATCAAAGCCATGTTCAACCGCCCACCGATGCCAAACCCGCGCAACCGCAGGAGTGGAATCGATGAGCACACCGTCCAAGTCAAACAGCAGGGCACTGCAGCGGATCGCAATCATTTCATCTAATTTACCTTGCCGGCGAAAGTAGACGCACGCTGAAGCTGTGCCCTTCCCAAAAACCCGCTCTAACGTCTCTCAAACACCACCGCAACTTTGTCTTCGTATGCTACCCGCCAATCTTGCGGAAGTTCTCGGAGCAAGTTGGACAGTGTCGATCCGGCGGGTAAGAGCGCCGTCCGAATCTGCCACTTTTTGAGCACGCTCTGCCAGCCCGGCTGTGCCTGGGTCAGGATCAGGTACTGGCGAATCCGGTCCGAGCCATAGAGATCGTGACGGTCATCTACTATGACCTCCCGCTCGGGATACATTCGGTAGATGAGATAGCCTCCCCAGGAATCGGTCGAGAAAACGGGCTCTGTGACGGGTGGTTCTTCCACATTCTCCTTCTGCAGAAAAGTCACCGCCGCCACCGGCACTTTTTTCTGATCGAACTCCGCATGAATCAACTGCCGCGAGCCAAGCCATCCCCCTTGAAGACAGATCGCGAATGCCAAGGCCACCGAGATAACCGGCCACAGGTGCCCGCGAAGCTGCATTTCCTGCGCGCCCATGCGATCGGAGAAGCTTGAAATTCTGGCCGTGTAGTTGCGCAACCGTTCCCAAGCACCCGGCTCATCCGCCAGTGAAGCGAAGTTTTCCCACAGGATCGGCCCAGCCACCAGCACCAGCAGCATTGAAGAAACCGGGAGATTCCGCGACGAATACAATCCCGCACACACCGCCAGCAGCACGACCAGCAGTTGACTGAGCCGCAGCTTGCCGGAATTTACTAAAAGACGATTGAACGAAAGAGGATTGTCCGAGAGACGATTGCCCGCGAATGCGATCAGCGTAAGCGCGAGGATCACTGCAAAACAGCGCTGCGCCCAGCCGTGAAAATCGGGCGATTGGAACTCGTCGATCCGGTTCATCAGGTAGCGATCGCCGAGATAGCGATAGATGTGCGCGTGCAGCCGCCAGCCAAACGGATTGACGAGCGTCGCCACGGCCGAGGCTACCCAAGCCACAGCCATGGCACGAGCCCGATGTGCGACGCGAATCGCGGCAAACGCATCGTGCATACGCAAACTCTCAACGAACGCAGCAAAGGTGTAGATTCCGAGCAGCGCCATGCCGAAGAGCCATCCACCATGCAGATT
>Ga0187881_10000497_pt1 | contig 47419 bp, 39 predicted proteins | sample June2016WEW_19_1_2_FD_133017 | JGI IMG/M metagenome (GOLD analysis project Ga0187881, IMG submission 133017) | Peatland microbial communities from SPRUCE experiment site at the Marcell Experimental Forest, Minnesota, USA - June2016WEW_19_100 | ecosystem: Environmental > Terrestrial > Soil >... | reverse complement strand
CGCTGCATTTACTTGGCGTCAAAAGCGCTATGATTGTTCACAGCGACGGTCTCGACGAAATCAGCACTATGAGGCCGACAAATATTATGCAGCTCAAGGCAGGTAAAATAACCGAGTCGATGCTTAACCCTATCGATTATGGAATTAAAAAGGCCTCGCTGGAAGACCTCAAAGGGGGCGACGCCAAAAGCAACGCCCAAACAGTAAAAAATATAATAAGCGGAAAAGAAACAGGGGCTAAAAAAGATATTGTTGTGCTAAACGCGGCGGCGGCGATAATTGTAGGCGGACTCGCGGACGACTTTGCCCCGGCGATAAAAATCGCCGAAAAGGCAATCGAGACAGGCAAAGCAATACGACATCTTGAAAAATTAGTCAGGGTTTCAAATTTATCCACTGTGGTGGACGGTTGAGAAAGGAATTCCAATGAGAATGGTGGCGGTCAAAGTGAAGATTTGCGGCTTCACAAACTATGACGACGCGGCGGCGGCGGCGGATATGGGTGCCGATATGCTCGGGTTCAACTTTTACCCCAAAAGTCCGCGATATATCAAGCCCGCCGACGCATCGAAAATCGTTGACCGACTCCCCGCCTTCGTTGATATCGTGGGACTATTCGTCAACGACACCTTCACACACATCGAACAGGTAATCGACGAATGTCGTCTCGACTGGGTCCAGTTTCATGGCGACGAAACGCCAAAATACTGCGAGCAGTTCGGAACGCTCAACGTGCGGACAATGAAGGCGATTCGCGTCAAAGATGAAAAAGACATCAAGCACGCAGAGGAATATTATACTGACGCGATTTTGCTCGACGCCTTTGACCCCAAAAAGTACGGCGGCACAGGACTCGTCTTCAACTGGAACATCATAGGAAATATAAGTAAACGCGTATTCCTTGCGGGCGGCATCAACGCAGAAAACATAACAAAGGCGGTAGAGCTGGGCATCTACGGCATCGACGTTTGCAGCGGCGTCGAGAGCAAACCAGGCAAAAAAGACCCTGTAAAAATGCGGAAACTTTTCGACATCATTCATAACTTGAGAGGTTAGATAACAGCTATGAAATACAAAGGCAGATTCGGTGATTATGGCGGTTTTTATGTCCCTGAGGTTTTGATACCGGCGCTCGAAGAGCTTGAAAAGGCATTTTACCGATTCTACAAGGACAAGGGTTTTATTGGTGAGCTGTCGCAACTGATGGCGGACTACGCAGGCAGGCCCACCCCCCTGTATCACGCCAAACGCCTCAGCGAGTACGTCGGCTTCAACGTGTATCTTAAACGCGAGGACCTGCTTCACGGAGGCGCGCACAAGGTCAATAACACGCTGGGCCAGGGGCTTCTCGCCAAATATATGGGCAAAACAAAACTTATTGCCGAAACCGGCGCAGGCCAGCATGGTCTGGCTACCGCGATGATTGGCGCGTTATTCGGAATGGAAACGAAAATTTTTATGGGCGCGACCGATGTCGAACGCCAAAGCGTCAACGTCCACAAAATGAAACTTTGCGGCGCCCAGGTCATATCCGTCAAAGGCGGCACAAGCACATTGAAAGACGCGATTAACGACGCGCTGCGATACTGGACAGCCAACGTTAATGACACATTTTACCTTTTCGGAACAGCCGCAGGGCCACATCCATACCCGACGATTGTAAAACATTTTCAAAGCTGCATCGGCAAAGAAACAAGACGGCAATGTTTCCACAAACTGGGCCGGCTGCCCGATATGGTCCTCGCCTGCGTGGGCGGAGGAAGCAACGCGATAGGTATGTTCTCCGGCTTCCTTAACGACAAAAACGTCCGCCTCATCGGCGTCGAAGCGGGCGGCAGAAGCTTATCGAGCGGCAGACATGCCGCGTCAATATCAGCGGGCAAACCAGGCGTCCTGCACGGTGCAAAGGCGTATCTTCTCCAGAACGCCGAAGGCCAGGTCAACGACACCGAAAGCGTCAGCGCAGGACTGGATTACCCATCGGTTGGCCCGGAACATTGCTACCTCAGCGATATTGGCAGAGCCACTTATGTGGCGGTAGAAGACGAAGACGTCCTCGATACATTTGGACTGATGTGCAGAATGGAGGGCATTTTACCCGCTCTTGAAAGCACACACGCGATTGCTTACATAGTCAGCCAGAAAGGCAAACTATCCGCCAAAACAATCGCGGTCGTAAACCTCTCGGGCCGAGGCGATAAAGACGTTGGTATCGTTGAAAAATTCAGACCAGTGAAGGATTAAAGAATTACTGATTGTAAAATGGGTCCCCTGTTGCAAAGCCAAAGGAGCAACACCCGGGGATGACGCAAGGCGTCAATTGCGGATTGATAATAAGGATTGAAAAATGAAATCTTATAAACAAATTTTTGCGGAACTCAAACACGCGGCTGTCATACCATTTTTTGTAATCGGCGACCCGGACTACAAAACGAGTTTGAAAATTGTAAAATCCGCCATCGATGCTGGCGCGGATATCCTCGAACTGGGCATACCGTTCTCAGACCCGATAGCCGACGGCCCCACTATTCAAAAGGCGGACATCCGCTCGCTCAGAAACGGTATGACCGTCAAAAAGGCGTTAAAATTTATCACGGAAATCAAAAAGTACAAGGATATCCCTATTGGCTTGCTTATGTATTACAACCTGATTTTCCAATACGGCACAGAAAAATTCTTCCGCGATTTCCACAAGGCAGGTGTCAACAGCGTCCTCGTCGCCGACCTGAGCATCGACGACGCCAAAGAGATTATCGGCCCGGCAAAGAAAGCAGGCCTCGATACCGTCTTTATGGTTACGCCCAACACTTCAAAAGAGCGATTGAAATCAATTGCCTCAAAAACCACCGGCTTCATCTATGCCGTTTCATTATTAGGCGTAACGGGCAGCCGGAAAACATTATCGACTTCAGTCGAAGGCCTTATCAGCAGAATTAAAAAAGAAACTGATGTGCCTGTATGTGTCGGCTTCGGCATCAGCACCCCCGAACATGCTGCAAAGGTCGCCAAATCAGGCGCTGACGGCGTCATCATCGGCTCCAAAATTGTCGGCATAATCGAGGAAAATCTGAAAAACAAAAAGAAATGCCTTAACGTCATATCGAAGTTCATAACCGCCGTCAAATCGGCGGTTATCAGAACCTGACGGCTGATACATCATTGCCATTGCAGAATATCTCCTTGGTGAATATAATCAAACCGGCTTTCAAAATAAGAAAAGCCGTTTGATGATTAAATTTACACAAGGAGGAATATGTATGTTCAAGCAAAGCCGTTATCTACTCTTTGCTGTTGTGCTGGCATTATCGTGCTGTATCAATAAAAATGCGCAAGGATTAGAAACAACGACACCTGCTGCTGAGAACATCAAGCTGGATAGGACGACCGAAAAAATCGCCACTGACCTTTACCTGCCGACTCTGTCGAAGCAGCCGTTGGCCCCCGCCAAGAAGGTTATAGTGGTCCCCGGAGATTATCCCACAATTCAGGCCGCTATCGATGCGGCTAAAACGAACACTGTTATTCACGTCAAACCAGGTGATTACGCAGAATCGCTGAATCTTAAAAGCGGCGTAAGCATTAAAGGGCTCGATGCAAACGGAGTTATCATCCATTGCGATGTAGTAGATGGCCCTGTAATGAAGGCTGAGGATTGTAATTCTTTGGTAATATCCGACCTGACCTTGAAACACACGGGGTTAGAAAGAATGCCTGCTGATTTTGACGGCAGGTTCCCGGTATTACTTCTGGATTCAAGCAATATCATCGCAGCCCGGTGCAAAATACAAAACAGCGGCGGAAATGGTATTACCATAAAAGGCGGTAATAATACGATATGGGAATGTAACATCTGCAACAACAATCATAATGGCATAAGCATTATGTGCGGGAATGTCGTGCTCGGAAAAAATAATTGCTCGTCAAACGGCTGGGACGGTATCCATTTTCACATGGCCGTTCTCGGCACGGTTTTCGGCAACATTTGTAACCGGAATATTTACCAGGGCATATATGCCAACAGCGACTGCAATGCTTTTCTTTTAGATAATACCTGCGAAGAAAACAAGGTTAATGGCATCTATTTCAATGCCGGTGCAAAAGGCAGAATCTCTAAAAATACCTGCACGGCAAACGGTTATAGCGGAATTGCGATTTTTGGAAGCGGAACAACAGCGTTCCTCGAACAAAATGTAGCCAGTGACAACAATGCAAACGGCATATATTTCGGCGACAAGGCGGACGGCGAGGCCAGAAATAACAAATGCAGTAAAAATAAATACCACGGGATAAGCGTCGATGATGACTGGTCAAAACCGTATATTTCCGCAAACAACTGCTTCGACAACAAAAGATGCGGTTTATATTTAACCCAAAGCTTCAGGGCAACGGTTTGGGCAAATGATGATATTCATAACAATGGCGAAATAAGCTATGGTGAGGCGGTTGTCCTTCTTTATGAAAAAAAATATTCAATCCTGGATTCTATCGCATCCCGGCTCAGAACTGAAAAAAGCAGATATACAAATGGAAACTGGCAGCTTCATAATTTCTATCAGGGCGTAGGCGATGGCTGGAGAGGACGACGGGATTTTTCGACGGTCAAGCCCCAGTTTGAGGAGTGGATCAAACAGCAACCCGATTCCGTAACGCCACGAATTGCCCTAGCCAAGGCGTATAAAATGCTCGCATGGGACGCCCGCGGCAGCGGTTATGCGAATGAAGTATCTGAAAAGGGCTGGGAAACATTTAAGGAAAATCTTCTAAAAGCACAGCAGATTCTTACTGAGGCCGAAGACCTCAACGCACACGACCCGGAGTTATATGAAACATGGGTGGAAATCGGAATGGGATTGAATAAAACCCATGAGGACATGAACGCGTTGTTCGAAAAAGGTATCGCCGTAGAAAGAAACTACTGGCCGCTTTACACTGCCATAGGATTTGACCTTGCACCTATCTGGCATGGCAGGCAGGGAGAGCTTGAGGCATTCGCTAGGCGTGCCGTGGAATTAACCCACCAGGATGAAGGTCAAATTTTATATGCCAAAATTGCCCAGATGATGGTTGGCAAAAAAAACTATGAACCCCCGCAATATAAGCAACTCGGCTTCTCTTATCAAATGCTTAAACAATCCTATCAAGATTTAATAAAACGTTATCCTGACGCAAAAGATAATTATCTGCTTAACGCATCATGCTTTCTGGCCTGCACTTATGATGACAAAGACGAAGCGAAAAATTTGCTTGTACAAATCGGCTCCAACTGGGACAAAAGCATATGGCGGAACGAAGATATTTTCAATAAATATAAAAACTGGGTTCTCACAAAAACAGAAAGACCACCCGAACCAAACGAATAAAAAAAAGTGCTTAAGCGAAACATCGAAGTTTATAAGAAAGGTAAAGTCGGCTATTCCAGAATCCTGACCACACCACTGTCACCATCTACCTGTATGGTCTGGCCGGTTTTGATTATTTTTGTCGCGTTGCCGACGTTTACCACGGCAGGGATGCCATATTCACGGGCAATAATGGCTCCGTGAGAAAGCAGGCCGCCCTGGTCCATAACAATCCCGGCAGCAGGAATGAAGTACGGCGTCCAGCCGGGGTCAGTGAACGGAGCAACAAGAATCTCGCCAGCTTGAACCTGCTCGTTGTCGTCGGCTCTCAGTATCACTCGTGCCTTGCCGCTAACAACGCCGGGACTTACTGCCAAACCCTTTAACTGTTGAACATCGGCATTTACTTCTTCAGGAACATACCTGTCAGGGTCGAACTTGCCAATGATTAAATTGGGCGGTGTAATAGACTGCCATTTCTTATATTCGGCGCGACGGGCAGCGATAATATCTTTGATATCGACTTTGGATTGATTCCGTGTCAACTGACCAAGTTCCTCCAGCTTAAGGAAGAAGACATCGTCGCTGTCCCCTATTAAAGAGCGGTTTGCCAGCTTCCGGCCGAGTTCAAGCAGCATCGAACGAACAGATGCCATAAATTTTATGAATTCGCTTTTAATGTTCTCGCGAAATGCCGAACCATACTGAGCGCGAACAAGCAGATGGTTGAAAACGGCCCGCTTGACAGGGTTGGTGAGTTTTCGACGGCAGCTCTGCGCAAACTGTTCACGTTCAGCAGCAAGTCGCTTATAGTTTTCAAGCGGATTGGTTCTGCCCATAGAACCCAGGTAACTACGAATAAGGCCAAGAATATAATCAGGTGTTTCGGACCACCGCCGGTTATAAAGCTCAATCTCGCCGCGGCAGTGGTGTCCATGGGCCTTCATAAACCGGCTCCAGTCAATTAGAAACTCCTCACCAGAGGAGCTTTTGGTAAGCCCATCGTGCACAATGCCCCACTTGGCATTCGATTGAATCAATTCCTTAAGGATAGGGTTATCGTTGACTTTCACAGCCAGCCGCCAAAGGTCGAGACCGGCTTCTGCGTCTTCCATATTACTCAGACCAACGAGCAACCTTCCTGCACAGGATTGCTCATCGGGAAACCATCTCCTGCATACAACTTCGAGGATTGGAAAATAGGCCATCCAGTAAAACATGTGAAGTAAATTGAAACCTTTTTTCATGATTTCCTCGTTAAGTTCGGTAACGGCTCCCATCAGGCAGTCAGCCAGCCGTTCGGCGGACAAGCCGGAAATATCGAGACAGGCCCATTTTTCGTTCATCTTTCTCGCGTTGGCGAGAGTGGATTGAGATTTGCGGCGTGTATTACAGAGCGCACTGGCTATTAGCAAAGGCAATCTCAGAATGAACCTCACGCGGTTGTGCTTGATTTTGGGCAGGTCTTCTGCTGGTGTATTCTTTAGTTTTTCAAGTAGTTGGCCCAATTCCGGGTCGCTTCCGGCAAATTCGCTCCAGTCCAGGTTTCTTGTAGTCCTGAATTGCCTTATGACAACGGCCCAGAAACTGGCATTAAAGTACACCCGGCCGGCAATAAGTTCATAGATTGGGATGTTATCTTTTATATCGATGCACAGCGAGTCAGAGGCAAAATCGACGATGTTCTCTACAAAGGACTCAAGCATCCATGATGTGGCCGGCGTCACCACATCCGGTATTACCTCCTTCGCAGCAAAACTGGTCCAGATTTGCCGGTCTTCCCAGGATTTTGTCTTCGGGATAGTGGTAATGGGTCTGGACTGAAGCAGAAAAATCTTGCCCTGGTGAATGGCCCATTCGATGTCCTGGGGGCAGCCGAATTCGCTCTCGGCTTTTATGGCAAGTTTCACAATCTTTTGGGCCGTCTGGTCGTTTATACAAGGGGCAACTATCGAACGTGAAATAACCTTTAGTCCCTTCTTATCCATAACAACACGGTAAGGAGAGACCTTGCCTGAAACCAATGCATCGCCGAGACCGAGGCAGGCCTCGATAACAACACGATTATTATCGCCGGTAACAGGGTCAGAAGTGAAAATTACACCGGAAACATCCGCAGGAATAAGGGACTGGACGATTACAGCCATTTCGACCTTCGAATGGTCGAAGCCATTTTTTTGCCTGTAGCTGTATGCACGCTCGGTCCATAACGAGGCCCAGCACTTCTTTATGGCAATCAGGCAATCTTCAAGGTTAGAAATTCCAAGATATGTGTCGTAAAGGCCCGCGAAGGAATGACCGGGCAGGTCCTCTGCGGTAGCCGATGAGCGAACTGCCAAATGGCCGGCTGCGAGAGTATTGTAATGCGATTCAATTTCAGCGGCGAGTGAATCATTCATTTTAGAATCAACGATGACCCGGCGTATCGTGTCAAGGTTCCCGGCAATGTCGAAACCTTCGGGCTTCCCGGAAGGTACACTGGTGTCATCTATAACGGCTTTCAGTGAGGGAGAATTTATATGCGTTTCATAAGCATTGGCGGCAACACAAAAAGCATCAGGGACAGGCAAGCCAAGACGTTTCAGGCGGGCAAGACCAGCCGCCTTTGCCCCAACAATTGATTGGTCGGAGTCCGTAATGCTGTCCAAAGGTATAATTAATCCATTGTGCTTCATCTTCTCCGGTATCCATTATAGCACTTAAGGGCAATAACAGCAAAAGAACAATCATGGAATTTGTTTGAGAACTTAGAGAAATTTTTCGCACTTTTTTCGTGGCGAATGGTATAAGTCTGGAATAAAATATGATGTTGAACATATAGTCAGAAAACCAGATTTGAAGATAATATTGCACGGAGGGCATTATGAGCAAGGTACTTTACATCAAATCGTCACCTATGGGTAAATTATCCTATTCGATGGCTGTAGCGGATGCGTTCGTCGAGGCATACAAGAAATCGCATCCCAAAGACCAGGTAAAAACAATCGACCTGTTTTCAGCGAAGCTGCCTGAATTCGATTTTGTTGCTGCCTCCGGCAAATACAAGATAATGCGCGGCAAACCCCACAGCCCCGAAGAAAAGCAGGCGTGGGATAAAGTTGTCGCGACAATCGCTGAATTCAAGGACGCCGATAAATATGTTCTGGCTGTCCCGATGTGGAATTTCTCGATACCCTACCGGCTAAAGCAGTATATCGACGTGATTGTCCAGCCGGGGCAGACCTTTAGCGTCGATGCAACGGGCAATTACAAGGGATTAGTGACCGGAAAACCTGTCCTCGTAGTTTACGCCCGCGGCGGCGAGTATGCAAAAGGAACGCCGGCGGAACAATACGACCAGCAAAGCAAATACGTCGAGTCGATACTGCGATTTATGGGGTTCACCGATATAAGGTCGCTTATGGTTGAGCCGACGCTTGCCGGTGGGCCTGAAACAGCCGAGCAAAAGCGAAACGCCGCAATTGAAAAGGCAAAACAAATGGCCGGCGAGTTTTGAGCTTAAGGACTAAATATTTTAAGCGGTGACCAGCAGGTATGCCCTTATCAGTTCCGCGATGCTCCACGCCTGGGCAAAGCACCCTTTTGGCCTTTGTGGCTCGTTGCCGTCGAATATCTCGCAGATGCTGCCTATGCAGCCGTCGCCGGTCAGGTTGGTCAGCAATGGTCTGATGAACTTCGCCGCGTTTTTTTTGGTATCGATGCCGGAGCCGTTCACCTTCAGATATGCCTCTACAAACGACCCTATAAGATAAGGCCATACCGTCCCCTGGTGATAGGCGCTGTCTCGCTGCGACTGAGGCCCAGTGTATTGTCCCTGATACCTTTTGTCGTCCAGCGACAATGTTCGCAGGCCGAATGGGGTCAAAAGCTTTTCCTCGACGATACGCACCACCCCTTTTTGCTGTAACAGGGGCAGCGGCGAAAACGGCAGCGACACCGCGAATATCTGGTTAGGTCTGAGCGACGCGTCAGCCGTCCCATCAGGAAGGATACAGTCGTTCAGCCAGCCCCACGACTGGTTCCAGAACATCCTGCAGAAATTCTCCCTGACTATTTCCGCCCTTGACCGCACCATATTGAGCAGTTGACTGTCATTGCTGTCTGTCAAATACCGTGAAAGCAGCATAAGCGCGTTATACCACAATGCATTGATTTCCACGGGTTTCCCGTATCTCGGCGTAAACACAATCCCGTTGTATTTAGCGTCCATCCACGTGAGTTGCGTGCTCGCGTCGCCTGCCGTTATCAGGCCGTCGCTGTCGGCACGAATTCCGAATTGCGTCCCATGCTGATAAGAATTGATAATCGAAATAATAACAGGCAAAAGCTCCTCACGGAATGTCCGGCGGTCGCCCGAAGCATTAAAATACGCAAAGGCCGCGTTTATAAACCACAGTGACGCATCTACGCTGTTAAAGTGAGCTGTGTTGGAATAGTCATCGAATCGGCTCGGTATCATACCGTTTGAAGCTGCCCTGGCAAACGTAACAAGAACGGATTTTGCTTCCTCTAATCTGCGCGTCGCCAGCAGCAAACCCGGCAATGATATGAACGCGTCCCTGCCCCAGTCCGCAAACCACGGGAAACCCGCCAATATCGTTGACATCGCCATCTCGCCAATGTTGCGTTTTGCAACAAACTGGTCTGCCGCAAGATAAAGCGTCTCAAGTGTTTTATCGTTCTTCGCCGGCAGGATTGTATCATTGTAATGCCCGGAAAGCTGCCGTATGACCTGTTCAGTATCAGGCAAAACAAATTTATTCGCCGTAGCGGACATTGCCGGCCCACTGAGATTCGCCCATAAAACCAGTTTCATCGGCGCATCAATACGATACCTGAAAAACCCAGGCGTAAACAAATCCTCGGTAAAATCCTGTCCCCTTTCCCTATCCGCCCTGTACAGGAATTTATACCACCACTGCGGGTCCTCTCCAAAAACCGCTTCCCGGCAGTTTATCAACAACTGGCACGAACCGGGCACGTCGTTACTAATCAGCAGTCCCTCCGCCGTCGATTGGGTCTTAATGTGCGCATCCGATTTCTGCAGCGAATGAAAATCACGCAGCCCGACAATCGGCCTAACCGTAAAATCAACCGGCTTCGGAACCTCATCGAACGAATAAACCACCCCCACCGTATCTTCATCTCGCAGCAGGTACACCGATTTTGTCAGCTTCAGGTCACCGAGCCGGTAATGAAAATGAGCGCCGATATCCCTGCTGAATCGCTTAAGCCGGATATACCCGTCCGGTGAAATTTTGTCCGGGAATTCCATTGTGCCCAAATGAAACACCGCGGGTCCCCAGTATATCGTCTCAAAACAGCTGGATAGCGCCATTATTCTGTTCGCCGGCGGCGTAAGCGTGCCCGTCAGCAGACCATGATACCGCCTCGTATTGCACCCGATAATTGTCGAAGAAGAAAACCCCCCTCGACTGTTGGATAGAAACCACTCCTTTTCCAGCAGATTCTCAAGCGGTATCCCCGTAGTATCAACCGAGATATTGCTGTATCTGTTTTTTTGTTGAAGCATCAGCATAGTATTTCCCTGTATGATTACATCGTCCTTTGGGCCGGTTATGATTTAATCTCATTTCCGCCCTGATGAGTGTGCAATCTGCGGCAATACCCATATGAGTAGTCGAAGGTTACTCCAGCGGCTGGCGAGCGGTGATGGCATCTGAAAGCATACGGGAATTGGCATATTCGAGAGTAGTGCCTGTAGCGAGGCCGCGGGCGAGACGGGTGATTTTTACGCCTGTGCCCTTGAGTAGTGAACTGATATAAAGGGCGGTGCCGTCGCCTACCATATTGGGGTTGGTCGCCATAATAATCTCCTCCACCCCCCCCGCTTTAACACGTTCGACGAGCTTATCAATGGTGAGGTCAGCGGGCTCAATGCCGTCCAAGGGTGCGATATGCCCACCCAGAACGTGATAAACCCATTTGCACTGGCCTGTTTTTTCGAGGACGATAACATCCTTGGGCTGTTCAACGACGCAGATTAGGCTTTTATCGCGGCGAGTGTCGGAGCAGATTGGGCAGGTATCGGTTTCGGCGAAGTTATAGCAGGTTTTGCACTGCTTGATTTTGGTTTTGACGTCGCTAATGGCCTGAGCGAGGGCGAGGGCATCGGCAGGTTTGGATTTGAGGATATAAAAGGCCAGCCGTTCGGCGGTCTTCAAGCCAATGCCCGGAAGGCGAGCCAGTTCCTCAATCAGTTTATTAACGGTTTCAGTATAGCCAGTCGTCATAAAATCCCACAAAAAGTTTTCACCACGGAGATTTTACCATGAAGACATCAGGGCATAAAGTCATTTATGATTTATGATTGATAATTAAGCTGGTGAGCCGAACCCGAAATCTTAATCAGGTGATTCACTACGTGAGATTCAAAAGAACCGTTCTGCTAATTTGTAAGTCAGCGCTGCCATCGCTGCGGAAGCCGGAATGGTTAATACCCACGCCCAGACAATCCGGCCGACCACGCCCCAGTGGACGGCGCTGAGCCGCCGCAGCGACCCCACTCCCATAATCGCTCCGGTGATAGTATGCGTGGTGCTAACCGGAATGCCGAAGGCAGTTGAAATCAGCAATGCCGAGGCGGCGCTGGATTCGGCGCAAAAGCCATCCACCGGTTTTAGTTTTGCCACTTTCTGCCCCATCGTTTTGACAATCCGCCAGCCGCCGAGCATAGTGCCGAGAGCAATAGCGGCATAGCAGAGGAGGACTACGGCTAAAGGAATATAAAATGTTTTGCCGAGCAGGCCGGCGCTGAAAAGCAAACTGGCTATAATGCCCATAGTTTTTTGCGCATCGTTTCCGCCGTGCCCGATGCTGTAGAATGCGGCCGATAAAAGCTGACCTTTTCGGAAAAAATGGTCAACCTTCTGAGGTGAGGATTTTCGGCAGGCCCAGTAAACAATGTTGCCGAGAAACCATCCTAATAAAAGCCCCGCCACCGGCGAGACGACTATGAATGCAACCGTTTTGATAATTCCCTGCCAGACGAGGGCCTGCGGCCCTATCTTAACGAGCGCCGCGCCTATCAGCCCGCCGATGAGGGCATGAGAGGAGCTGGTCGGCAGTCCTAAATACCACGTAATCACGTTCCAACTGCAGGCACCAACGAGCGTCCCCAAAATAATCCTCTGGTCCACAATCGCAATATCGATGATACCTTTGCCTATAGTATTGGCAACATGGAGGCCAAGAAACAGAAAGGCGATAAAATTAAAAAACGCCGCCCAAAGCACGGCGTATTTGGGCCGCAGAACGCGTGTGGAGACAATCGTGGCAATAGAATTGGCCGAGTCGTGAAAGCCGTTTAGAAAATCAAAGACAAGCGCCAGAAGGATTAGAAATAAAATGCTCAACGTCATAGTCAGGCCTGTTTGACCATAATGGAATCAACAACATGGGCTACGTCTTCGCAAACGTCCAGCACGGTTTCTGCGTCCTGATAAATATCTTTCCATTTTATCACCGCAATCGGGTCCTTCACAGTAGCAAAAAGCTCCATCAGCATCTCGTCTCGCATTGTGTCACCGACATTTTCCAGACGATTGACCTCCACACAGGCATCGAAAACCACCTTGACGTTTTTGATGTCCCGCAACCCCCCGATGGCCCGCGCCACGGCCTGTACCGACTCCTCAATTACCTTGGCAAATTCCACTAAGTTCTTGTTCACGCCGGTGATATTATAAATTCTCATCCGGTTCACAATGGTATCTATCATATCAACGATGTCATCAATTTGCATCGTAAGAGCATGGATGTCTTCCCTGTCAATCGGCGTGATGAACGTCTTATTTAACTGCTCGATAATCGTGTGTGCCACGTCGTCCGCCTGGTGCTCAATCGCCGACATCTTGCTCAGTGTGTCCTCATTCACAGAGCCCTGGGACACTACTTCTCTGAAAAAACGAGCCGCATCCACAGCGCAACTTACTTGCTTTTCAAACAACTTAAAAAAGTTGAAATCTTTTGGGAAAAACTTAGAAAACATTCACATCTCCTTTAGCGACAAAATTGCACTCCATTATGTAGCTTGAGTCAACCCGACCAATTAAATGCTGCTGATACGAAATACGCATTGATATTTTTATCTGCTTAAACAAGCATTCACAAACAGACCGTTGCTTACAATTCATCTAATCTGGCATTTCCTGTATTAAATGCTTGGCGACACAACCATACTTTCCAATTCTACAGTAATATCACAATCTTTTCAAAATTGTAACCAGTCGAACATTATTATGCAATATTTTTAAAGGATTTTGACCCTGCCATTTTAGTGTCCATTTCCGCTGATTAAGGGAGATAAAAAATGCGTGAAAGTTTTGAAGAACACATCAAAGGGTTGAATGCAGAATTTGTCGCGATGGGCGAAATGGTAGCGATGGCTACCAGCCGAAGCATTGAGGCGATTGTCAGGCCGCTGATTTTTCTGCCCCAAATGGCGTAAAAGGCAAATAGTATGCTCAAAAGAAGTATGCAGGCCCTTGTCAACAGGGACGACGAAATAGCAATCGCTATTTGCAACGAGGATGACGAGGTTGACAAGCACTACGACGAGGCATATCATGACCTTTTGATGCGGATGATTAAGGACCCCAGTATAATATCGAAGGTAACGCCTCTTATCTGGGCGACGCATAATATTGAACAAATCGCCGACCGAGTTACCAATATCTGTGAGAGAATTATTTTCCTCGCGACCGGTTCTATGCCGCAGGTAAATGTCTCGAAGTACTGAGAATCAGGCACAAAATTATTGGGCATCCTCGATATTTGTGATGGTGGCGTCGAGGCCCATAATGACGGTTTTTACTGCTGGGTCATTGATTATCTCATTTTGCCGCTGGCTTCTTGTTTTGGCATTATCCTGCGACAGCCGGCTGTCTACCGTTTTTCCCGCAAACCTAAGCTCAATGGAAACCGGCATACCAAACTTTTCGGTCAAGGCGGCATTTATCTGCTCTATTCTACTTTTGTTCTCACACATCTGTTTAGACGATGCGTCAAATTCAAGAGCCAATATCCCATCCTGGAAACTTATCGGCTGAGCAGAAGTTAGTAACCCTGCGGTTCCACCCCCGACGCGTTTGGCCATCGCTAATATAATACCCTGCCAGTTATTTTTAATCGATTCAATGTCGCCGGATTGGACAACGGGCCGGTCATTTTGCGGCAGAATTTTCTGTTTTGCGGCAGCAATGGGGACAGCATCCTGCTTAGCAATTACTTTTTTTTTATCCTGCGGGGGATTTGATTGTGAAAACAACGAGTCAACATTGAGGAAATGCTCGCTTAACGCAAGGCGAAGTATGGTCGCTTCCAGAAGCGGCTTTGCGGACTCAGTATTTTTCAGCGACCAGCGAAGTTTTTCGAGGGTAGTAATGTTATAGACCAGCCCGGCTATGTCGAATTTTTCCGCGAGCTGCTGGGCCTGTTTTTTCTGCTGTTCGGTAAGAATCACAAGTTCGCTTTTGGCTCCTGCGGCTTTTATGACCATCAGGTCCCGCATATACTCGACGAGGGCATCGGCAATCTGGACTTCGGTAAGGCCCGCGTTGGTCAGCTCCCCTGCCGCGGCAAGAGCGTCTGCGGCATTTGAATCGCCTATGGCGGCAACGAGACCGCAAACCTTTTCGCTGTTAGGACAGCCGAGGTATTCCTCAAGCAAATTCGCCGAAAGCGGCTGAATACCCGTACTGATTAGCCGGTCAAGCAAACTCAGGGCATCACGCATCGAGCCGTTGGCGAGCTTGGCAAGGGCGAGAATAAGGTCTTCTTCGTATTTGATTTTTTCCTGGTCGAGGATGGCCTTTAGCTGTTTGCTTATGTACGCGGGCGAAATGTTTCTGAAATCGAACCGCTGGCAGCGGGATTGAATCGTGGGAAGCACCTTATTTGGTTCGGTGGTTGCGAAAATGAACTTGACGTGGCTGGGCGGCTCTTCAAGGAGTTTCAAAAGCGCGTTGAACGCCTCGGTGGTGAGCATATGCACTTCGTCGATGATGTAGATTTTGAAGCGTGCACGGGCAGGCCGGTAAACCGCGTTATTGATAAGGTCGCGGATGTCGTCTATACGCCTATTTGAGGCGCCGTCGATTTCGATAACGTCTATGTCCTCGCCGAGGTTTACGGCAAGGCAGCTATCGCATTTGCAGCAGGGTTCAGCAGTCGGCCCGTCGGCCTTGAGGCAGTTCAGTGATTTCGCCAGGATTCGGGCCATCGTGGTCTTGCCTACGCCTCTGGTTCCCGTGAAAAGGTAGGCGTGGGCAACCCTGTTGGTTTTTATGGCGTTTTTGAGCGTCTGCGCAATCGGCTCCTGGCCGACAACGTCGTCAAAGGTCTGCGAACGGTATTTGCGTGCTAAGACGGTATATGCCATAAAAAAGATCGGCCGGGTTTGCCACGGCACGGCCAAACACCGCGTATGGCTGCTCGGTTCCCCGCCTGACCAGGTTAACGGGTCGGTCTGCATGGGACCCGGCCGGTAAAAACGATTTTCTAATTTTCAATTTGCTATTCAGGCACCTGCAGTATAACAAGTCAGCCGAAAATTTCCATAATTTTCGCTTGAACAATTTGCGCCGAAAAGCTAATTAGGATATTATGAATCGAATCAATAAAACCGGATATGGGAGACAGGTATGAAGGTAAGCATTGAGGATACCTGCACGGCCTGCGGGCTGTGCTGCGACACCTGCCCGGAGGTCTTCGAAATGGGACCAGATAAGGCAGAGGTAAAAGTCGAGGATGTTCTTCCGGCAGAATACGAAGATGCGGTGCAGCAGGCAGCGGACGAATGCCCCGTAGAGGCAATAGTCGTCGAATAAATCAGGATGACAGCTCCCGGCTTTTGTTGCGGGCAGCAGTCAGCGCGTCGGCGAGTAATTGAGGGAAATTCTTCGCCGCGAAGACCTTCAGCGCCGCCTCGGTCGTACCACCTGGGCTTGTTACCTTGCGGCGAAGCTCGCTGGGGCTTTCGCTGAATTTATCCCGCTCGGAGGCGAGCAGAGCAGCTCCTTTGGCGGTTTGCAGCACAAGGATTTTCGCTATTTCCGGAGGCAGCCCCATCTCACCCGCAATCCTTATCATTTCTTCCATCATCAGGAAGAAATACGCAGGTCCTGACCCGCTAACGGCCGTAACAGCATCTATCAGGTCCTCGTTATCGACGATTACCGCCTTGCCGATAGCCGAAAATATCCGCATTGCCTTATCCATCATCGGACGCGCTTTGTTGTTGGCAAACAGTGCGCTTGCCCCTTCACCTATCAACGCCGGGGTATTGGGCATAACGCGGATTATTGGCTTATCGTTGAGCGCCGCGGCAATTTCGTCGATTTTTACGCCCGCCGCGATTGAAATAACAAGCGTGCTGTGCCTGACGGTCGATTCAATAGCCAGTAGAACATTAGCCATATTCTGCGGCTTGACGCTAAGTATCAGGATATCCACCTGCCCGGCCAGTGCGGTGCTGTTAGACATCGCCTGGACGTGGTATTGCCTCGTCAGATACTCCAGCCGGTCGGACCGAATATCGTTGATAAAAATATACTTCGGCTTGCATATATTGGCGCTGATTATGCCCTTAATCAGGGCTTCCGCCATATTGCCCGCACCGATAAAACCAATTGTGTCCATAATTCCTCCTTGCTGTAACCAAGGCCCGAATTATAATCTCTCATACAATCTCAAACGCATAATAATAACACGTTTGCGGAGAAAAACAATGCAAAAGCAGGTAAGTTTCGAAAAAGCGTACAAAACCAAGTATCCCGAACAGATTGTCATTGTAGTGGCAAAGGATAAAAATGGCAAGGCCAATCCTGTCACCCTGGGCTGGAAACGATGATTACCTCGTATGAGCCGGCGATGATGGCTATAGGCGTCTATAAAGGCCATTACAGCGTCAAATGCATACGCCATTCGAAGTGCTTTACGCTTGTCTACCCATCAGTTGATATGGCCAAGGCGGCCCTGTTCTTCGGCGAACATTCGGGCAGGGACACCGACAAATTTGCCCAGTTTAACACCAAGACCACGCCTGCCAAAAAAATTGATTCGGTTTTGCTGGCCGACGCCGTAGCAAATTTTGAATGTCGATTGGTTAAACAGATTGCCACTGGCGACCATATTACCTTTTTCGGAGAAGTGGTTTGCGCACATATCAATAAAAAGCCCAAAAAACGCCTGTATTCATTAGGCACAGGACACAAAGTTGGTGCGGTGCGATAACCAATTCAACACGTTTTTGATTTCCCACTTTCGATATTTGGGCGTATGATGTTGCTATGCTTGTAAAAGGACTTGTGCAGATATATACGGGAGACGGCAAGGGCAAGACAACCGCGGCCCTTGGGCTTGCTCTACGCGCGGCTGGCCAGGGCAACAAAATCCTGATTTATCAGTTCCTCAAACCTCCCTGCTTAAATACCGGCGAACGCGTCGCGCTATCATCGCTGCCATCAATAAAAATAGAGTCGCTCGATATCCAGTGGGATATGGGAAAATCGCTAAAAGACCCAAAAGCGATATCGGCAGCGCAAACAGCCCTTCACGAATCCCTTGAACACCTCACAAAATCAGCTATGAATCGTGAATTTGACGTTCTGATTCTCGACGAGATTGTTTACTGCGTTTCAAAAGGACTGGCGAGTGTCGAGGACTTGAAAAAAGTTATCGAGGGAAGGGACCCGCACGTTGAGATTATCCTAACCGGCCGAGGGGCAATACCCGAACTGATTGCCTTGGCCGATTTGGTTACCGAAATGAAGAGTATCAAGCACCCGTTTGATAAAGGCACCGTCGCCAGACAGGGAATTGAGTTCTAGCAAGCTATAGGGGTAAACTTTATCCTGGAAACGCCGGGTTTGATTTTACGCTGGATTCTGCTATAATACCCTATCGGAGTCAAGGGTGATAAATGATGGTAACTGCAATGGGCAATATGGACACAGGCGGAATCCTGCTGATAGGCAATCCGGCATCGGCGGTTTTGGGAGGTATTCCAGCCGACAAACCCGCGATTCAGGTCTGCGGCAATATACACGATGGTATTGAAACCGCGAGAAAAACCGGTTTTGCCGCAATCGCCGTGGTAATGAAAGGCACAGCGGCCAATTTGCGTGACGGACTTGCCCTGCTCCGTGAAAACACAAATGCGAAAATTCTTCTGCTTGCGCGGATGTATGAAGAACCGGAGGCGATAAAACTGGTCGGCAGCAACGGGGTCAGTTTAGCGGACGATTACCTGATTTGCCCGGTTCAAACAGAGCAGCTTTACAATATTACTTGTCGCGGCCGGCTTATGGCTGTGGCAGGAAAAGAGCCAGCCATTACTGATGCGACACTTCTGGCAAAGATAAATCGGCTGGAAAAACTTGCGACCGAGGACGATTTGACGGGCCTGAAAAACAGAAGGTATCTGTGGGAATTCGCAAAACAGGTAATCGCCCGGGCAAAGAAAGATAACGGGCGAGTAACCGTGCTCGTATTCGACATAGACGATTTTAAGCATTATAACGACATTTACGGCCACGCAGCGGGCGATGAGGTGCTAAAGCAGGCGTCGCTTTTAATGAGGCGATGCTGCCGCAAGCACGATATGGTGGCAAGGTTGGGCGGCGATGAATTCGCGGTGGTATTCTGGGACGATCCGCAAAACCCCCAGCCGACAGACGGCGGTGAGAGACGTTCATTTACAGCAGACCATCCGGGAGAAGTAATATTCATCGCCAAACGATTCCGCAGAGAAATTGAAAAGACCAACCTTCGGTTTTTAGGTCCTGATGGCAGAGGTGTGCTGACGATAAGCGGCGGATTGGCAAGTTTGAACAAGGATGCTTCGACAACCGAGGAGCTTTTCGAAAAGGCAGACCAGGCACTTCTCGAAGCGAAACGCAGCGGCAAAAACAGAATTTACCTCGTAGGCCAGCCCGAAAACGACATCGATAAAATCGAGTAGCTGCCCTACGTCCCCAAAACAATCGTTTCGGTTTTACTGATGAGTTTGTAGCGGATGCCGCGCCAGCGAATTGTTCTGCCAGAGACCGACGACAATATCAAAACAAGCATAAGCAGCGACCATAGCCAGAACAGCGTAATATCGGCTATCGCAGCGATTTTCAACCTTGGCCAGTCCTCCGCGAGCAATTTGCTTGCCATACTTTGCCTGAGTATCGCCCTTGTAAATTGCACGATAAAAAACAGAACCGGCACCGCGGTAAAAAGCCAAATGTAATGATTCTGCGTGATTCCGGCGTAAATCGCCAAAACCGCCCCGCCCCAAAGCCCAAAAACCGAATATATCGCGCTGAACAATCCGAATGACCATGTTTGCGGCGCATAAACCTTTGTTATAACGAACTGCCTGCGACCGAACTCGAATAATTTTGCCCAGGTGGTCGATTCCGAGGTGGCCACAAGACAGCCAGGGACAAACTCGACTTTTTTATGAGCGTCTTTCACGGCACAACTCAGCGAATAATCATCGCTTACAGCCTTTTGCCAGAGCTTTTCAATGCCCAATTCCCTGAAGGTCTGCACCTGAATCGCCATTGAACCCCCCCAGGCGTGATTGAAAGGCGTATTGCCCATAAGCTGGGCAATCTTGGCGTTTACTGCTGATAAGGCAAGCGTGGCAAGGTTGCCTGTTCTGGGAACGAACCATCGATAGCCGGTTGCAGCCCCTTTTGATTCAGGATGCCGAAGAGGATAGACCAGATGATGCAGCCAGGTCAACTTGACGCAGATATCCGAATCCGCAAAGGCCAGCGCTTCAATATCTTCGGGAATCCGGCGATAAACATACAAAATATTATGGATTTTCTGGCTGCACTCCTGCCCAACCCCGGCAACAAGTATCTGAACGTCGCTTGCCTTTGTGCTCCCGGCCAATTTATCCTTTAACCTACATAATTGCCCGTATGCGGGGTCGGCCTTATCCTCTACTACAAACCACAATAGGTAATTTTCGTAATCCTGCCTGTAAAACGAAGCGATATTCTGCTCAAAATTCTCATCGAGATTTTTGCAGGGAATTATCAGCGCAACACGAGGCGAGTAACGCTTGTGCTTCTTATCGTACTTGGCCAGCGCGAAAAAGTAATTTTTCAACGTCAGCGTTGAAAAAAGCAACTGTGAAATTATTAGTACCCCGGCAATATAAACATACCAGCCCATATAGGCAAATTATCATTTATCAATCATCATTTAGCAATCTCCGTGTCTTATTTTTTTGATTATCGATGATTGTGATTTATCCCTTGACTGGAATCGTAAATTGTAAATAATACCCTGAGAATTGTCGTATGGGTCGGTGCCCGAGCGGCTAAAGGGAGCGGACTGTAAATCTGCTGGCGAAAGTCTACGGAGGTTCGAATCCTCCCCGGCCCACTGCAAAAACTCGCTTTTTGGGATGGGGTGAGTTTTGCTTGCGCCCTGCTTGCGCGGTCCTGCATTTGTCTTTTTTCGGAGCTTGACAGGGAATTCCCCTTAGCGTTTCTTTCTCACCATTGCCGCGCCTAGGCCGAGAAGCAAGAGCGTCGCGGGTTCAGGGCACCTGCGTTGCGATAAAGTACGGGTAGTCCAAATCCGAGGCGAAGACAGTCCCGTTCCCGCTCGAATTGAGTTTCTTAATCGTCCCGTTGTGGGAACACGACACGTAAATATTATCTGCGCGTGCGATGGCGCTGGCCAACAAGCCCAGCACGGTCACGGCGAACAACGCTATGCGAAGTTGGTTATGATTCGTTTTCATTTTTCTTCTCCTCTTTGCCTTCTGCCCCACCCTGCAAAGATGATTCTCATTATACGCTTTACAGCCGGACAGTCAAGGGGAAACGGAGAGAGATTTACCGTCTTCTGGCTGCTATCGCCCTGCCTGTGGTATCGCCGCGGCCTCGATTTCAAATAAAAGATCGTCCCGGCAGATGTCGCCGATTGTTGTTATCCACGGCCAGTCGAGCTGTCTCCTGAACTCCTCGAAAGCGCCTTCTACCTCAGCCGTCTTGCAATACGCGACAACCTGAACGACGTCCCTATCCTGGCAATTCATATCACGCAGCGCAGCTCTGACGTTTTCAATTGTTGTCGCGATTTGTCCTTTCGCGTCCCCGATATGCGTAGTATTTCCTTTAGCGTCTATCGAAGCGGTTCCAGAAATGAATACCGTTTTGCCCGCGGGGCTGCTAGCCCGCGACGCACGCGAAAACGCCGAACCATAATCAAACGCGCACTGTTGCCAGCCAATCGCCGCCAACAGCTCAATCGAACCCGCCGGCTCAAGAACAGCCGTCATGTCCATCCCGAATTGCCCGTCCCCGCCAAGCCCCAGTCCTATACCTGTGCTCGCGGGCATCGACTGCCTGATACCTTTGCCAATCAGGCCCAGCTTCTCGAAGAATTGATTCCTCGCCTTGTTAAATTCGCCGTACAAAGACAATATATCACCAAGCCACATCCATGTTCGTGATACCGCTCTGAAATCACTTCCGTATTGTTTCAACGCGGATTCCGCCTTCTCGAACATCGCTATCGTTTGTCCAAGACATTCGCCCGATTTGCCTCCCGGTATTCCCGAAAGCGTTAAATATACCCCTTCTGACGTTCTAATCACTCGCCCGTACGCTTTGCCGTCAATCCTGACAACTTCGGGCTTGTTCACTCGCGCCAACGCGTGAACTTGCACTCCAATGGTATGTCCTCGCTTGCTTTCCCTGCCCGTCAACATGCTCGGCACAACACCATCGTCTATTTCGCCATATGCCTCAGACCTCGCCGCTGAAACAATAGGCAATGTCCCATCGACGGTAAATATTCGCTCCTCAAGGATGCTCGCTCGCTCCTCAGTCAGTATCTTACGAATACCCGCGAACATCTCCAAAAGCTTGTCTTTCGCCGGTGCGCAATTCTCGAGAGTCGCCGAGATATATATCTCAGTCGCCAGCGGCCCGCGGACATTGCGAGTTTCTATCTTAATAGCCATCGCGGCTCTGCCACCTCCAAATTCACAGTTTATTACCTTCTCGGCAACATGGACTTTGCTGAATTTAACAAAAAATTTAATTTTATCATATTGTCCGTGCGAAAGCAATACTTACGTAAATCCCGGCCACGACCCGCACAGTATAACAGACGCAAGAAGCTACTCATGCCAAGGCTCGGCTTCTTGCTGCGGCGTCACTGCCGCTTTTGGAGTGGCCATCGTCGTAGGCATACTCACGGAAACCTCCTCAAAACCGCGCACAACGCTGGCCAATTTCTCGCCGGTAACCGGAATCGGCCCGGTGATTAATTCGGGGGTAGTAAATGCCTCCATGCAGGAGCCATAGTACCCCGGGTCTTGCTGGGGCACTATCAGCGGCTTATATGCCCTGCCGCTATCATCAATATAGCTAATGTAAGACTTCGTAAATGTCCCATACTCCCTTTTGCTACTGAAAGCAATTCAGCGGCTGTTACTGGACCAACTGTGCCACGACTCACTCTTGTCGCTGTTGAGCTCCAGCCGACGGTATTCATACCGGCCGGTTTCCTGGGCCGCCTTCATATCGACCACATATATATCGCTGCTCTTCTGCCAGGGCGTGAATGTTCCGTATTCACACATGCAAAACGTCAGCCAGCGACCGTCTGGACTTGTTCGCGGCATCGCGATACTCAGCCCTGTATCATTGGCCGAAATCACCGTTTCCACCTTGCCCCACTTATCACTTTCAATGTCGTAGTTTATACGAACAAGGTCATATTTCACTTTGTCATAGCCGTCCGGAGGGAACTTTGTCTGGTCTGCATATAACTTTGGCGCACTGCAAAAATACAGATAGCGCCCGTCTGCGGACCACACAGGCCAGTTTTGCAGTCGATCCTTTCCCGAAATTTCCGGCGATGTCCTTATGGTCTTTGAATCAACAAGAAAATAAGCCAGCATCGAATTCGGGTCGACGAGGTCGCGAACCTCATTGGCGGCGGTACGAAAGAACAGCTTCGGGTCGACGATGGAATATACCGCCAGTTTCCCGCTCGGATGCCACGACGTATAGCCGAACTTCGCACCGAGCTTGCTGGCCGAATTGCCCTCTATCAGCAGTGTATACTGGCTCTGCCCTTCGGTGCGGACGCCCATCAATACCTTGTCGGGCCGGTTCATACAAAACGTGTGACAATTCACGCACCTGATTATACTACTGCGGTCTATCCTGCCGGGGGTGTCCAGCACAAGTTTTTCATCGAAGTTCCCGAGGTTCCGCTGATAAATCCCAACATGTCCTCTTAGCAGAACGTGGGTAGGATGCATCCTCCTGTATACCAGGTAACCATCGATGCCCTCACCGGCAATCTTGTTGGTGATTGTGTCAAACCGGACCCATTCTTGCTTGTCTGTCCTTACAAAAATATCAAAGTTAAGCTGCCCTCCCCTATTTTTATCAAGAAGCTCGTGCCAGCGGCTCATGGGAATCAGGATTTTCGGCGACTTGCTGGAAACCTCTATCGCCTCGCCCTTCTCACAATAGATTCTGACAAAATAATACGAGCCATCCTCCTGCACCATAAAATTCAGCGGTGCAATGTTAGGCGGGATAACCGTTGAACTATAGTCGGGATATATCTTCGGCGAATGCCCACTGACACTATATTTGTCAATCCGAACGGCGCCGCCGCGCAGACCGTACGCCAGCACGCCGGCCAGCAATATCCCTGACAGCACACATCCGCCGATTATTATCTGTTTCCTCACTTCTTTACCTCCGAGAAACCATAAACGAAATAAAACAGGTAGCTGTCGCCATAATCTTTCGACAGCTCGTTAAAGGCCGCATCCTTATCTCCCATATAATGGCCTAAAACCTCCTCAAATCCTTTAACGCGCTGGCGTGATTCAGGGCTTATCCGGCGACCGTACAGCTCGACTGACTTGTGTGTGCGCGAGGTATAAACCAGTATCGCCTCCTCGTAAAGCCGGGGAATCTCCGGATAGTTAAAGTCATTCAATCGGCCTATCTGCTCCACAAACTTGTCGAGCTGTCTTGTCAGCAAGTAATGAGCCATCAGATACTCGAAGGCCATCCGATTATGCCTGTTGCTGTCGAGAAGGTCCAAATACATATTCACGCTTGTTTTCGAAATGTTCCCGCGTCGGTCCCTTTTCGGCATCAAGCTGCGCAGGTACTGAACCTCTTCATCTGTTGACAGGTTTGGGTCTCGCTCCATTTTTTCCAGATAGTTCCTGGCCCACCCCGCGTCAAATAACGTCCTGTTCAGCGCGCCGAGAAATACACGCGCCATACCGTTCTCGCCCTTTACCATATTTATCAGGGCCAGCCGCTTCAAAAATGCGGGCCGCTCTCCATTTCCCTCCATAGATTTCATCAACTCGTGCTCGGCTAGGTTTATATAACCAAGCTCAATATAGGTATCAAATCTCAGCCAGTGTGCGAGAATGTACCTGTCCGTGGTCAGGAATGGGTCGTTGGGGCGCTGTGGATATCGGAACATATCGTAGCCAAGCCGGCCCGCATGATATAGAGCGTGGCTGGCTTTATAGGCCGCGACATTGCTGTCCGGGTGGTTGCCAACAGCCGAAAGCACCTCAGGCCACTTCTTCTCATACTCATAGTAATCAACCGCAAGAACGGCCTTAAGCGGGCAATCATAAGTAAACAAGGCAGCAAAAAATATGACCACAAACAGCAGCCGCGATTCAATCACCCTTGAAAATATGCCACTTCTTGATTCTTCTGCGGTTGTTTTTTTCGCTTCGCTGGAATCGCCATCAGCCCTCCCCGGCCGGTCCGATGATTGCCCGGCCCAACTCCCGACAAATACCGCCCGCAGGCCCCATCCGAGCACCATCAGGGGCAGGAAAAGATAAAGTATGTAGAATATTATCAACGGTTGTAATGAAAGTCCGGAGAAACTAAATTTCCAGGAGAAAGGCAGTAAATTGCTGAAGGTTTCGTTAATACTCACACCGAGCAATAAAACGCCCTCGACGTATGGAATGACCGCCGCCAACAGCAGATATAGCAGCCCCGTCCGCGGCCGGCGGGCAAAAAACAGCTCGTAAATCGCACAAAACGAGACAAAAACAAGATATACCCCGCCCGTAATATAATACAAAATTGCAGACAAAGCCACAAAGACAATCAAACTGTACCACCCGCTCTTTGGAACTATTCTCAGGTACAGATTTGTAAAAAGCAGCGCTGTCAGCAACGCCACTGTAATAACGAGGTGGTGTATGTAAAGAATGTAGAGAACGAGAAAAAGAATCGGAGGAATGAAACACACCCAGCGAAGGCGAGGAGCACCTATCATTCTGACAATCGAGTCGCTGCATACGTAAATTGACCACGCCAGAACCGTCGCGACAATGGCGCCTAACCAGCCAATATGGAAAAGCTGCGACAGGAAAGACGCAATATACTCAGCAGGTCCAGCAGGATATGATATGAACTTCTCGAAGAACGGCCATCCGCGGTAAAAAACAGGGAAATTCATCTCCATCCCACCGTGGTAGATGAGCCGAAGGTCAACCACGAGCCACAAATACAGATAATACAGGGCAAAGAATAGCGAGCTTATGCTTCCTTCCCCGGCAATACCACCCAACAATTTGCGTAACAGACGCATCATTATGTATCGCCCCACGATTTTTGACAAATGATAAGTTGTCACACGTGAAGTGCCAATACAATTACGCAACGTTTCCAGACCACATTCTTCTATGCGAAGACTAAGATGTCATCATATCGTAGTTTACGCCCAAAATCAAGACCCCTCTGCCGAAAATTCGTTCGACTAAACGACCATCTCCTCCCTTACTGTCCCGCTACAACATCTCATTGCGGTACAGCCGGCTGCCACTGTATTTTGGCCGCACCAAGAAGCGTCCCCGTCGCGTATGCAAGGTCAACCTGTGCTATCTGGTATTCTGTCAGCGCGCTAATCTCGGTGCTCTGGGCATTGGCGAATTTTGCCTGCGCGTCAAGCACGTCGGTGGCCGTTCGAAGCCCAGCCACAAACTGCCTCTTTTCCGCCTCACATAACTGGCCTGCCAAAATCGAATTTTGCCTGCCCGCGAGAATGCTTTGCCAGTTCGCCTCCAGCTGTGAGATAGCGCCAAGCACCTCCGTCTCAATCTGTATCCGCCGATTCTCCTTAGTGAATAATCGCTGCCTTTTGCGATATTGCGCCTCAAGAAGCCGGCTCTTCGCCGCCTCATTACCAAGGGGCATAATCAGGTTCATCCCAACCGTGTAACTTTCAGAAGTTCTGTCAAACATCATATCATAAGCATCGCCTCTCATTGTTCCGATGCCGTTCATATTGTATGTGTAATCCAGCGCAACCAAAGGCAGCATCTGATTTTTGTAATAATCCACTGTGCTCGAATCCTGCGCAAGCTGCAACTCCACTTCCAGCATCTCCATCCGGTTCTCCACCGCGGATTTCGTCAGTCGTTCTTTATCTATCTCGTATCGCACTGGGTCCGGCTCAGTCATAGGCACGACAATGGCAGGCGAATCTATGCCCAAACCCGCCTCGTTCATTATCTGTTTGAGCTCTCTCTGCCTGTCCTCCAACTCTTTTTTGGCCTTGATTATTCCATCCAATCGTTCCGCAACCCCGGCCTTCGACCGCGTTTCCTCCACCTCCGCCTTTTCACCAAGCAGCACCATTCTCTGCGTCTGCTCCAGCTGCGCCCTTGCGGTTTCGTATTCCTGCTGTCGGACCTCAAGCTCTTTTCTGGCCGCATACAAACGCCAGTACCCCCTGTCGGCGTTGGCCAAAACGCGTATCACCTCCAGCTTTGTCATCGCATCGGTTATATGCCGCTGGTATTCGAGAACCCGTATCGAATATGTGTTCACACGTTTGCCCGCCCCGCGCAGCAACGGCTGACTTATCGAAAACGTGGTCATCGGCGTGTAGGTTATACTGCTATACTTCCCGACGGACCTGCCGTTCTGGTCAAAAATATTCCCGGTAATGTTGGTGCGGTTATCCGCAAGGTCAAATTTCACCGTCCCGCCCGTCTGCAACGGGACCTGAACCCCAAGGTCGGCTGTCTGGCTTTTGTATTGTTGTGCCTGCTCGACTATAACTGACGGCTGGTCTATGTTGGCATAAGTTAAATTCGTGAAAAATGACGATTCGAATTTTGCCTCTTCTTCGCTGACCTGTTTGGCCGCTATCGCCGGCTCTATCAATTGAACCTTCAAATCAAGGTTGTTCTTCAAAGTCATCGCCCGGCACTGTTCTATGCTAAGTTTTATCTCGCCCTGCGCTGGCTTATTGACTTCTATTCCTTCATTGGGCTCTTTGTTTTCTTCCAGCTTCAGCGTTTTAATCTCTCTGGTCTGCTCCGGTTTTACCTTTACATCAAGAAAATCTTCCTCTTTCGTAAACTCCTCGCAGCCGGCCAAAGCAATTGACATACCCAACGCAAGCATCAAAAGTAAACTTTTCACAACAATCACTCTCCTACTCATGTCTAAGCGATTCAATCGGGTCAAGACGGGCGGCTTTTATCGCCGGGAACATTCCGAAAACTATTCCAACTACTCCTGCAAAACCAAACGACAAAGCTATCGCCCACGCGGGTATATATGTTTGTGACAGCATTGGATTCATACTCGCTATCGCTAAAGTAAGGAGTTTGCCCACCCCTACTCCGACAAGCCCGCCGACAAAACAGAGTATCACCGCCTCTACCAGAAATTGCGTCAGTATCGCGGACCTCTTTGCCCCAACTGCCTTTCGCAATCCTATTTCCTTTGTCCGTTCAGATATCGAGACGAGCATTATATTCATAATGCCTACTCCGCCGACCAGCAGCGAAATACCAACTATTCCGCCGGCAACCAATGTAACAATAATTGCTATGTTATTGAATTTCTCAATATAACTATGTATTGTCTCAACTTTAAACGTATCCGGCTCACCGGGCTTGATGTTCCGCGTGCGCCGCAGAAAAAACTCCAGCTCCGCTACCGCGTCGTCTGATACCGCTGTTGACCTGCTAGCCGCTATGGCTTGTATCCACGGCCACTGCCGGAGTTTAATTCCTGTTTTGAATGGAATGTATATCTCATAGTATTCCTCCCCCCCTCCGCCGCCGAACGCTGACTCGCGTCTTTCTATTACCCCGATAACGCGAAAAACTCTCGGCCCTATCCTAATCGACTCCCCTTCACATTCCTTGTCCAGACCCAGCTTGTCACGAAGCTGCGGCTCAATCAAACAAACAGCTTGCCCCTCGTCCATATCCGAAAGCTCCCGTCCGGTCACTATGCTCCGATTATCTATAGTGTGCCACACCGGCTCCACTCCCTGTACCGATACATTCTGAACGGAGTTCTCTCCGTATTTGACCTGGTACTCTCCTGCCCAACATATATAAGAATATCGCTCCACCGATGGACAATAATCCAGTATATGCTCCAATTCCTTCTCTTTGAAACGGATTTGCCACCACGAAAGCCGGCTCTTTGGTCCCGTATTGGGCCGATACGGATAGACGTATATCGTGTTGCTGCCAAATGACTCCATCTCACCGAGAACCTTCATCTTCAATCCCGTCAAAGCTGCTATCACCGCCGTAACCGACGCAACACCTATCACTATCCCGATTGTCGTAAGTATCGACCTTGTCTTGTTGGCCCATATCTGCCCAAGAGCAAGATACACGCTCTGGTAAACAAGCCGGATGAACATAAGCGGCACTATAAGCAATCCCCTCATACTGATTCCTCCGCTTTTTGGTCGGCTTCGTGTGTATTGTCATCTTCCGTCGTCCTGTCGCTGTGAATGTAACCGTCCCGCATTCTGATTATTCTTTTGGCGTGCTGCGCGACGTCGTATTCGTGTGTTACCATTACTATCGTCTGCCCCTGCCTGTGAAGCTCGTCGAAAAGCTCTAATATGCTGTTGCTTGTTTTGGTATCAAGGTTGCCCGTCGGCTCATCGGCAAGCAGTATGCTCGGCTTGCACACAAGAGCCCTGGCAATCGCCACTCGCTGTTTTTCGCCGCCTGAAAGCTGATTCGGCTTGTGTTTAACCCTGTCGCCTAGGCCGACACGCTCAAGGGCCATCTTTGCCTTGGCAGCCCGCCCAAACCACCCGTTGCGGGCATACAGCAGAGGCACCTCAACATTTTTCAGGGCGTTCATCTGGGACAAAAGCTCAAACGACTGAAACACAAAGCCAATTCGCTCGTTGCGTATTCTCGCTAATTCCGAATCCCCAAGCTCTGTAACATTGTCCCCATCAAGCTCATACACTCCTTCGCTTGCTCTGTCCAAGCATCCAAGAATGTTCATCAGCGTGCTTTTGCCGGACCCAGAATGTCCCATCACCGCGATATATTCGTTCTCCCGCACCTCAAGGTCTATTCCGTCAAGAGCGTGTATCTCCTCCACTCCGACCCGATAGAATCGCTTAAGCTCCTTGAGCCGGATTACTACTTTCCCGTTGAGATTACTTTCCTGCCGATTCATTGATGTCGTTAGCGTCCTTCTTGCTTTTTCCTTTTCCCTTTTGATTCGTTTCCTTTGCCTTCTGCTCGGCCTTAACTTCCCGCTCATCCCGCAATTTTTGCTCATGCGTGAGGCTGTCTAAAACTTTGTAAGGCCCCACTACTATCTTGTCGCCTTCTTTCAGACCCGACAAAACAACCGTATGTGTCAAATCGGACTGCCCCGTCTTAACTGGTGTTACTATCGCCTTGCCGCCGTTATATCTGAATACTACCGGCGCAAACTTTTTGTCTTTGTCCAGCTCGGTCGATTTATCCCGAATCTCCAAAGGCAGTCCGTCAACATCCCTTGCCACAATCGCCTGGGTGGGAACTTTTATTACATCGGTATGTTTCTTTGTCTCGATATCGACGTCCGCCGTAAGCCCCGTATAAAGCTTTGAAACATTCGGGTCGTTATCAAGCAGTACCTCCGTGCGGTAATATCTTGTTTTGTTATCGCTGAACCTGTGCTTTAGCGCAATCTCATCGACTACACCTCTGAACTTGATGTCCGGAAACGCCTGCACGCTCACAACCGCTTTCTGCCCGACCTCAAGTCCCCCGATATCTGCTTCATCAACCTGCGCCACCACCAGCATTTTCGAGAGGTCCGACACCTCCATTATCACCGTGCCGGGGTTATTCATCGTCCCCGTCATCACCATTTCGCCAACCTTGGCGTTGACCCGCGTTACAACACCGTTGATTGGGGACGTTATCGTTGTGTAGCTGAGCGTTTCCTTCGCCGCTTCTATACTTGCTTCCGCCGCGTCTAAATTGTGCTTCATCACAACAAGATTTTTTTTAGACGCCTCCAGATTATACCTTGCTGAATCGTATTGCCCCGTAAGCTCATCCACCTTGTACTTTACCAGGTCAAAGTCCGACCTGCTTATGTCCCTCGACTCATATAATCCTTTTTTCCTTTCGAGGTCTTTTTGGGCCTGTTCCAGTGTCGCCGCCAGCGCCGTTAAATTCGATTTGCTTCCCTCAATCCTTGATTTCTCAACCTCTATTTCCGCCTCCTTTGCCGCCCTGCTGGCCTCGGCAAGTCGCAACTGGCTCTCCAAATCCTTTGCATCAAGCTTCAGTAACAACGAAGCCGGTATCGGCGGGTTCGCGTTCGGGTCGCCGCAGGTTACGGTATTGCCCTCATTGTAGGGCATATCAATAATCCGCGCGGACACCTTCGCGCTTATCTGGACGGTCGTCTTTGGCTCTATCTCGCCCGTTGCGCTTACGCGCTCCATCAAATCCCCCCGCTTGACCTCCTCAATACGAACCACATCCTCCTTAACTTTTACTTTTTTACCTTTTGCCACCAGCCCGCCAATCACCAGCAGCACCAAAACCGCCACTATGGTAATAATAATCCACTTTTTACGTTTCTTCACAACAACTCCTCTCATGCTAAAAACAGTGTTACGGGGCCTCCCCTGCCTTATTACATCCTGTACCTATTATAACGTGCAACGTTACCGTTTTATTACCATATTTGTATTTTTTTGTGATTTCGGCATCATTTATTAGTGTTTTTTGGCCTATTTGGGCATTTCAAAGCTGTATTTGGGAAGACCAATATTTAGCTTATCGCTATGATATTTTTGAAAATAGCAATATTGGGGTAAAAAGCCGCTCCTCTCCGCTAAAGCAAAATATCCCTGCTTGTCCACTACGCCCGACAGGATTCGAACCTGTGACCTACGGATTAGAAATCCGTTGCTCTATCCAGCTGAGCTACGGGCGCAAAAATCGTTAAGTTGTTGTAACATAACCACTTGCTATCACTGCTGTCAAGAGCTTTTGGCTGTCAAAGCACCCGTTGCACAAATTTGCACCAATTTTTGACATAAACCGCGAGCGGCTGCTTGCCTGGCACGGTCCCTTATGTCGTCAGCAACATCAAGGTAAAACTTGTGCGTGGTGCTGAAATTCGCATGTCCGGCAAGCCGCATTACTTTGTACTCTTTCAACCATTGGGCTAACCAATTACGAATCGCTGTTTTCCTCAGACCTACTGTTTCCATGCGACAATTCCTTGCGTTATCGCTCATTTTTGGTAATGTGTCCGAATGGAAGGTATTTGTAAAATGAAATTCAAGATTAAAGTGCATTGTTGCCCAATCCAAGATAATCCTTACGCTTCATCATTTACCAATCCAATAATACTATACCTTGCTCACAAAAAAGATAAATACAACGCGTTTCCTACTTTTGCAATGGTGGATTTTAGCCGGCGCCAAATATTATTTATTACATCATACTCAGTAGAAAACGAATCTTTGTTATCAAAAAATTCCCGTTTTTGCGATGACAATTCAATATCCGTTGTACCAGACGATGGTTTTTTTCAGCCACATTCCGCAATTAGCTATGTCCCAGGGGAAAGCTTTTATGCGTTTATGTATGGAACTTCCGAGTGTAAATATTTCTATCTTGTAAACTACAAAAAACAGTATATGCAAATAGTAGCAGCCAAAGAATTCGCAAAACAGTGCCAAGCAGGCGAAATACTATCTTTCGGCAACACTTTTGCAAAAGACCCGATTGAGCATAAGGCTTTCTATACCACCGCTAAAACCTTAAAACCGAACGATGGTATTGACAAATATTCGATCAAGTATTTCAAAGCCTCGCTCAATCTCAAGAGAGTCACTGAGATATTCAGCAGAGATTGCAGCATAGAGGATGTTTGCCCGCATGCGACGAAAAGATATGAAGATTGGCTATTGAGTTCAGACTTCGAAAAGAATGAATTTCAGCTATTGAAAACAGCCCAGCGATTTAACACGATCCATGCTCTCTTTGATTATGTCAGCCAAGACGCCAGAAAAAAAACAAAAGTATTGCCCACATGGCTTGAAACACATAATAATCCCTATGGCAATTCTATAGAATCGAACAACAAGTATATACAGTTGTACGGGGATGACTTTGTGCTGTTTTGCCAAAACTCGGACGACTATCGATTTAAACTCTCGCCAGGAAACATCCGCATTCTTTCTTTAGAAAAATCTCAAGAGCGCCTCTGGCAGATTGAGCACAGCAATCCCGGCCACTTCGAGATTAGCAAAAATGGATATATATATCTATCGTGCCATAATTTGTTTTTCATGAACGGCAAAAATTACTTTATGGGGCCTGCTGCAATAATAAAATTGAAAATAGAAAAGGATATCATAAAAGTGATTGGCAAATTCCAACATCCAAAAGGATTCCGATTTACATCGCATGCCGTGTTTAACAGAAATGGCAAAGACTACCTGTGCACATTCGGCTACCCGAACAGGCTGTTCCTGATTGATGGTGAATCGATGAACTTAATAAGTGCCAGAGATATGGGACAAAGCTGCATATCCACTAATGACAAAATTGACTGTTTGATCGGCGACCCTGAATTCGAGCACAATGCTATAAAAGCACTGTCCGTCAGCGAGGATGGACAATTCATATTATTTATAAGCGAAGAAAATGTTTGCATCGCATCTTTAACCTCTCTGAATATTATAGATACCATTCTGATTGTGCCGATGCTGAGCAAATGTACTGGCTGGCCCGAGTCGGATATCATGAATAATACATTGCATTGTTCTATCCTTGCATAGTGGAATAGTAATAAAAATTATTAGAACATAATGAAACCATGAAAGCCTGAGAAAAATTTGAAAAAGCTCTTTAGAGATATAACAAATAAGCTCTATATCCTGTATTTGTGTGCAAAGAGCACATCCTTTTTTTTAAGATGCGGCTGGCGTACAGTTCCTTTTGCTATAAAGCTCTATAATGAAAGACACTTTATGCCCAAGGAGATGTTTGTTAAGGGCTTACTGAATCCAGACAGTAGAGATCAGGCCCTCCAGATATTTCTCAGCAGAAAAGAAGGTACCCAGCTTCAAGAAGCCCTTAACCCTGAAATTTTCGCCCCGACGCTGAAGAATAAGGCCCTTTTTTACAAAATGCTCAAATTGGCCGATTTGCCACATCCTGAGGTTTTTGCAGTTTTTAACAAAAATACCGCTGGCTATGATAGTTCCGGCAACATCATCGAATCAAAGCAGCAGTGGGAAAAATTTCTTGAAAATCAAATTCCGAATGAGTTTGTAATGAAACCTGCCTATGGCACTGAAGGCAAAGGGTTTAAGTGTATTGCCAGACACGAAGATGGATTTTACTCTGTCAACAAACGATATTCTGCTGAACAACTCTATCTTGAGATGATGGAATATCCCCATTGTGATTGCTATATAATTCAGCAGAAGCTTACCAATCACCGGGCATTTGAGAGCATCACAGGCCCTAAAGCTCTGCAAACTGTCCGAGTAGTAACCTTTATCAAAAAAGACTCACTTCCAGTTTTGATATGGTCGCTTCCAAAGTTCATTGTTGGGGACAATGTTATAGACAATACCAGCCACGGCAGGATAAACAACTTCTATTCCTTTGCAGATAACCAAACAGGAAGGGTCGATAAGGGATTTATTTTTTGTCCGGAAAACGGGGCCATTAAAGACATATCTCTGCATCCGGATACTGGCAAAAGTATCGAAGGATTTATGCTACCCTGCTGGGATGAAGTTGTTAAACTTGTAAAAAAAGCCAGTAAGGTTTTTCTCCCAATTAGAAGTGTTGGATGGGATATTGCAATTACAGATGATGGGCCATTTATAGTAGAAGGCAATATTTGGTGGGAGGTTGGCGGCAAAGTAAAAGCCGTGAAACCTATTATTGATGATATAGGCTATTATCCAAAGGGATTCAACCTGAGGTTCTGAACATATGAGGGACACTTGGCGAGAAGATATAATTCCCAAATTTACAAGGAAAAGCATAGAAAACACAAAGTGGTGGCGGCTTGCTGCCTTTGGGTAATTCAACAAATTAGAAAGTTACTAGGAATAGCGTGGGCGATATCACTGATACGGACAAAACCAAAGATTCATTTTTCCGTTGCCAGTTTAAAGACAATAGCAAGGTCGCTGATTTTTTTGGCGGGGGTAGTAACGACGAGTCCTGCGTCAGTTCTTTGCCACTTGATTTTGCCCCAGACGCCCGGCATCGTAACATCCTTGACCTTTATATTCTCCGCTTTGCCGCCTTTGCCGAACATGGTCATGGTGACCTGGGTATTTTCACCCGGCCAGCCGAGGACTATCGCATAAACGGTATTGCCTTTGCAGGTATAGCGGATATCTTTGGCAGAATAGCCCCCCTTCATTCTGGCGAACATGCCGCCTGATTCCATTTTCGCGGGGCCTTCGCCATATTCGACAAACGGTCTTGTGCCGTAAATCGCCTCGCCGAATTGCTTCATCCAGTCGCCGATTTCGAGAAGCACTTTTTTCTGGTTATCCGGTATGGTTCCATCGGCTTTGGGGGAAATATTGAGCATCAGTTGACCATTCTTGCTGACGATATCCGCAAGAGTCCGCACGATCTCAAGCGACCTTTTTATACCGAGGTTTTCCGTATAGCACCAGGACCCTCTGCTAATAGTATCATCGGTGAGCCAGACGAAATCGGTGAGCTTGTCCGCCCTGCCTTTTTCGTAATCCTCGATGCCGACCTCACGAGGCAGTTGGTCATTTTTGTATGTTACGACGACTTCTTTGCTAAGATTAGCAGCATCGTTGAAATAATGCGCCAGGTAGGGCATTTTGTATTTGTCGGGGATTTCATCGAGCCAACCGTCGAAATACATCAGGTCGGGATGATAATGGTCGATGACCTCGATAAGCTTGTCTTCCCACATCTGGTAGTATTTGTCGGCGGGCATATAGCCATACATAATCGCACGACAGGGGTCGTTGAGGAGGTCGGGGAAATAGCGTTTGACGAATTCATAGTGGCCTGTCCAGTAAGTTTTGCCGTTTTTTGTGATTTCGTATAGGCCGTTGCGCTCGTGGTGAAACGTGGTGACGAATCGCATACCTCGTTTGCGGATTGCTTTTTCAAGCTCGCCTACAATGTCGCGGTGAGGGCCCATATCTTTGGCATTCCAGGGAGTGAGTTTGCTCGCCCACATTGAAAAACCATCGTGATGTTCGGCTACGGGGCCGGCAAATTGCGCGCCTGTCTTTTTGAAGAGGTCAGCCCACTCGTCGGCGTTGAATTTTTCGGCTTTGAACATCGGGACAAAATCGGGATAGCCGAATTTATTCGGCTCGCCCCAGGTCTTGACGTGATGCTTATATTCCGGGGAATTTACGTCATACATATTGCGGGGATACCATTCGTTGCCGAAGGCGGGGACGGAGTAAACGCCCCAGTGAAAATATATTCCGAATTTCGCGTCGCGGAACCATTCGGGGGCAGGGTTGCGTTTTTTGAGGGATTCCCAATCGGCGGTAAACGTTTGTTTAGATTTGGCGTCAGCGGGTTTATTCTGGCAGGTTTGTTTTGCGCAGCCGGCGAACAGCGCGATAATGACTAACACGCAAACGATGTTGATTGTTTTTTTCATTTTGGCCCCTTTCAAATAATCGGGCATTTTAAACGTTAGAGGCGGATTTTGCCACAAGAAGATTATAAGGGGTGTTGATGAAAGCGGGCAAATACATATAATAGCCCTTCAGCAAGCGTTATTGCTTATGAAAAACCTTATATGAAAGGATTCAAAAATGAGAAGAACAGTTTTCATCAGTTTAATGGTATGTGCGCTGGCTTTGGGGGTATTTACGGCGGGGTGTTCCAAAAAGGAAGGCGGCAAATCGGGGAAAACAAAATTAGCTTTCATAACGAACAATACGGCAAATTTCTGGGTATTCGCGAAAAGAGGATGTGAGAAGGCGGCGAGCGAATCGCCTGACTTCGAGGTTGATTTCAGGATTACATCGGACGCGACGCCCGCGGAACAGCGGAGGATTATCGATGATTTGTTAGCCAAGGGCGTCAAGGGGATAGCGATATCGCCTGTTGACCCGTTAAACCAGAAGCCATTTATCGATGAGCTTGCGGGCAAAATCACGGTGATTACCTGCGATAGCGACATACCAGGGAGCAAGCGGAAATGCTATATTGGGACGGACAACGTGGCGGCGGGCAGGCAGGCGGGCGAGATGATTAAAGAAGTTTTGCCGAACGGCGGGAAGATAATGCTGTTTGTGGGCAAACAGGACACGCAGAACGCAAAGGAAAGAATACAGGGCATTAAGGAGGCAATCGCGGGGACGAAAATTGAAATCATCGACGTGAAGACGGACGATGTGGACCAGGTTCGCGCAAAGGCAAATGTGGCGGACGCTTTGGTGACATATCCGGATTTGGCGTGCTGCGTGGGGCTTTGGAATTACAACGGGCCTGCCATTCTCAATGCCATCACGGATGCGGGGAAATTAGAGAAGGTGAAAATCGTATGTTTCGATGAAAATGAGGAGACGCTGACCGGCGTACGCGACGGACACATATACGGGACGGTGGTCCAGCAGCCATTCGAGTTCGGATACCGTTCTATGAAGGTTCTGGCTGATATAATAAAAGGCAATGACGCGAAGATACCGGCGGACGGGATGATTATTGTGCCGACGGTCATCATTAAAAAGGACAACGTTGTGCCGTTTATGGACAAGGTCCACGAAATCCTGAAAAAGTGATAACGCAGATTCATTGCTGACTGATTTATGACCGCTGATAAGCCATTGCTGGAGATGCAGGGAATCGAGAAGAGCTTTCCGGGCGTGAAGGCACTCGATAAGGTTGACCTGACGGTATATGCCGGCGAGGTGGTGGCGCTGATTGGCGAGAACGGTGCGGGCAAGTCAACGCTTATGAACATACTCGGCGGAGTATTGGAGCAGGACTCGGGAACAATCAAAATCGGCGGGCAGCCAGTCGTTATTAAAAATGTGTCGGATGCAATCAAACTGGGAATTGGCTTCATTCACCAGGAGCTGAATATCCTGGATAATCTCAGTATCGCGGGGAATATATTTTTGGGCAGAGAGCCGACGCGGCTGGGGCCTTTGAGGATTATTAACCGGAGGCGGATGTGGGCGGAGACGGAACCATACCTGAAACAACTCGGGCTCAACCTGCCAGCGAAAACGGTTTTGAGCCAGATGTCCATCGCACAACAACAAATGGTTGAGGTGGCAAAGGCGCTGTCGTTAAACGCGCGACTGTTGATAATGGATGAGCCGACGTCTAGCTTGACGCTGTCGGAAGCGAAAAAGCTTTTCGAGGTGATAAGGCAACTGCGTTCCAGCGGCGTAAGCATCATTTACATATCGCACCGATTGTCCGAAGTTAAGGAATGTGCAGACCGCGTTGTGGGATTGCGCGACGGGGCAAACGTCGGCTCGCTCGAACGGGACAAGATAACTCATGATAATATGGTCCGGCTGATGATTGGCAGAAAACTCGAAGATTTTTTTGTCTCGCCGAAGGCGCAAGCCAAGGATAATTATTTTAGCGTCAGCGATTTAAGGACACAGAGATATCCAAACCATAAAATTACATTCGAGGCCTCGCGCGGGGAGATACTCGGGTTCGCGGGGCTTGTGGGCGCGGGCAGAACTGAAATGGCGCACGCGATTTTCGGGGTTGATACGAATACAGGCGGCTCGGTAAATATCGGCGGGGAGAAATTGCGGATACGATGCGCGGGCGACGCTATTGAAAACGGGATTTACCTGATACCGGAGGACCGCAGGAAATCGGGACTTGTAACCGATATGACTTTTCGCGAGAACATCACGCTGCCAGATTTGAACAGCTATACCACTCTGGGCCTTATACAACGCAGGCGGGAAACGGGAATCGCGGAGAAACAATGCGAAAAGCTGAAAATGAAAATTACGTCGGTTGAAACACTGGTTAAAAACCTCAGCGGCGGAAATCAGCAAAAAGTAGTGCTCGCGAAATGGCTCGCTCTAAAGCCGAAGGTTGTTATCTTTGATGAGCCGACGCGCGGCATTGATGTCGGTTCCAAGGCGGAAATTTATCATCTTATGCGTGAGCTGGCGGACAGCGGGGTTGTGATTGTAATGATAAGTTCGGATATGGAAGAGATTCTCGGGGTCAGCGACCGCATCGCGGTGATGCATGAAGGGCAAATCACGGGGATTTTGACGAGAGACAAGTTCGAGGAAGAGGCCGTAATGCGATTGGCAGTCGGGCAGACGAGCTGGGCAGACAATAAAGATAACTAAGGAGCAGAATGAAAAAGGAACTCGGTATATTCGCGATGCTGGTTGTTTTATGCATTGTGGTGGCAATTCTAAATCCGCTGTTTCTGAGCGTTATGAATTTGCAGAACACCGCGCGATTAGTCGGGATGTTCGGCATTTTCAGCATAGGCGTCGGCGTGGTAATTATCACAGGCGGTATTGACCTTTCGGTGGGGTCGCTTTTCGCATTGTTCGGAGTTTTGCTTTCGTTTATGCTGATGCGGTGGGGCTGGCCGTGGCCATTGGCTATCGGAGCCATCCTGCTGATTGCCATCGCGATAGGCGTTTTTCACGGTTTCTTAGTCACCAAAATGAATTTGCAATCTTTCATTGTTACTTTGTGCGGACTTTTATTTTACAGGGGACTGGCGCGTTATATCGCGGAAGACCAGACGCTTGGCTTTGGTTACTGCACAGGTTTCGAGACATTGCAGAAATTAACCACTGGCGAGGTGCTGGGCGTACCTATGCCATTTGTTCTTTTGATTATCATCAGTTTTATTATGTGGGTCGTTCTGCATCGCTCGGTTTATGGACGATATCTTTTCGCGGTGGGCAGAAATGAGGAGGCAGCGCGATTTTCCGGCATCAATACATCTTTGGTCATCGCAAGCTCTTATGTTGTTTCAGCGTTAATGGCGGGTATTGGGGCGATACTACTGGCGTTTTATACCAATTCGATTTCGCCTTCGTCGCACGGTAATTTTTACGAGCTTTACGCAATCGCGGCGGCAGTGCTTGGCGGGTGTTCACTTCGCGGGGGCGAGGGTTCGGTCATCGGCATCTGCATCGGCGCCGCGTTGCTGCAGGTTTTGCAGAATCTTGTCAATCTGTTAGGTATTCCAAGCTCGCTGAATTTCGCGGTGATGGGGACAGTAATTTTAATCGGCGTCATAACCGACCAGATTCTTGGCAGACGAAAAGCAAAAAGCTAATTACGGGATTATAAAATGGCATATACAATAGGATTGGATTATGGGACGAATTCGGTCCGGTGCGTAATTGTCGATATCGCGAACGGCGGTGAGGTTGGCACGGCGGTTTATAATTACCCGACGGGACAAGCAGGTATCATTTTAGACAAAAACAACCATAACCTGGCGAGGCAAAATCCGGCGGATTACGTCAAAGGTATCAAGGTAACAATCAAAAAGGCGATTCAACAAACAAAGAAAACAGTCAAAAAGTTTGACGCAGGCCAAATCGTTGGAATCGGCGTTGATACGACAGGCTCAACCCCCCTGCCAGTGGATAAAAATGGAACGCCATTGGGAATCCTGGCTGAGCTTAAGAAGAATAAAAACGCGCAGGCGTGGCTGTGGAAGGACCATACGGGTTTCGCGGAGGCAACGGAAATAACGGAACTGGCGAAAAAAGAGCATCCGGAATATCTGGCAAAATGCGGACAGGTATATTCATCGGAATGGTTTTTCAGCAAGATATTTCATTGCCTGCGGGCCGACCCGAAGGTATTTGACGCGGCGTATAGCTGGGTTGAGTGCTGCGATTATATACCCGCGGTGCTGACGGGGACAGAAAAGCCGGAGGCGATGAAACGAAGCAGATGCGCAGCGGGACATAAGGCAATGTTCAACGCGGACTGGGGCGGACTGCCTGCGAAGGATTTTTTAGCGAAACTGGACCCCAAACTTGGCGAGCTTCGCGGCCGGCTGTATGACAAGACATATACCGTCGAAACCGAGGCGGGGGAACTCACGCAGCGATGGGCGAAAAAATTGGGATTGAGGGCGGGGATATCGGTCGCAGTTGGTGCATTTGATGCGCATCTTGGCGCGATTGGCTCGGGTATCGGGACAGGGAAATTGGTCAAGATAATCGGGACGAGCACCTGCGATACGTTAGTAACCGAATCCGGCAAACAGTTGGCGGACATACCGGGAATATGCGGGATAGTTGATGGGTCGATATTGCCTGGGTATATCGGGCTTGAGGCGGGACAGTCCGCGGTTGGGGACATATTTAACTGGTTTGTGAATTATATCCAGCCGGGAGGCAAGGCGGTGGGTTCACATGACGCTCTAACCAAAAAAGCAGCGAAATTAAAGCCCGGACAATCAGGGTTACTGGCACTGGACTGGAACAACGGGAATCGCACCATCTTAGTTGACCAGCGGCTGACGGGGTTGCTTTTGGGGCAGACGCTGCATACGAAGCCCGAAGAGATATACCGAGCGCTGATTGAGGCAACGGCGTTCGGGGCGTTGACAATCATAAACAGATTCGAGGAATACGGAGTGAAGGTTTCGGAAATAATAAACTGCGGCGGGATAGCGGAAAAAAGCCCGCTGGTTATGCAGATTTACGCGGATGTTACGGGAAGAGAAATGAAGGTGTCACGCTCAGCACAAAGCTGCGCTCTCGGAGCGGCAATCGCGGCGGCGGTTACGGCGGGCGGTTATAAGAATTTTGCCGAGGCGCAAGCGGCGATGTGCGGGATAAAAAAGGTTACTTACAAACCTGTCGCGGAAAACCACGCCATTTACAAAAGGGTTTACGCCCTTTATAAACAGATTCATGATGTTTTTGGTTCGGGAACGATGGTGAACGTTATGAAGGAACTTTTGAATATTAAAGACCTATGCACGAAGAACTGAAAAAACTTGTTTGTGATGCGAATATCGAGCTGCAAAAACGAAACCTTGTTATATATAGCTGGGGTAATGTAAGCGGAATCGACCGTGCAGGGGGAATAGTCGCGATAAAGCCCAGCGGCGTATCTTACGAGGAGCTGACAGCCGACAAGATTGTGCTGGTGGATTTGGCGGGGAAAGTGCTCGAAGGCAATCTCAAACCATCATCCGATACACTTACGCATCTTGAGCTTTATCGAAACTTCAAGTCGATAGGCGGGATATGCCACACGCACTCGATGAGCGCAACGGTCTGGGCGCAGGCGTGCAGGGAAATACCGTGCTTAGGGACAACGCACGCGGATTATTTTTACGGCGATGTGCCCGTCACCATGCCGCTGACGAAAAAAGAAATACAAAACGACTACGAGCTGAACACCGGCAAGGCAATCGTCAAACGGTTTGCCAAGATCGACCCGATGCAAATGCAGGCGGCGCTTGTCGCGAACCACGGGCCATTTAGCTGGGGAAAAACCGCGGCCCAGGCGGTCGAGGCAATGGTTGTCCTCGAAGAAATAGCGACAATGGCAATGAGAACAATGGTGTTAAAACCAAGACAGCGTCCCATCAGCAAAGAACTTTTAGACAAACACTATCTTCGCAAACACGGCAACGCGGCGTATTACGGCCAGAAAAGCAAATAAGGCGAGCTATTCGGCTTCCAAGACAACTACCGCTTTTGGCGGAATAGTCGCCATGATTTTGTTATTCTTTACTTCCATCCCCTTAAACTCGACAGGCCGGACAGCATCGGGTTTTTCAAAAGTATTATGCGCGTTCATTACTTCAGCGGTAAGAATACGGCCTGTTACTTTTTGCGACTTGAATCCTTCGAAGCCACATTCAAGCTCGGCGGGCGATTGGGGATTTAGATTGCAAATCGAGACGTGGATTTTGCCGGATTTGTCCTTCGATGCCGAGGCGGAAAGACCAGCAAGAGATTCCGAGCCGTTTTGATACGGATTGCAGTTAATATCGCAAGGCAGGAATTGCGCCCCTTGGTGGACCTTATACATCTCAAACACATGATACGTCGGCGTGACAATCATTTTTTCGCCCTTGGTCAGAATCATCGCCTGCAGGACGTTATTGGTCTGGGCGATATTGGCCATCCTGACCCTGTCGCAATGCTGATTGAAGATATTCAAAAAGCACCCCGCCACGACCGCATCCCGCAGCGTATTCTGCTGATACAAAAATCCCGGGTTTTCGCCCTTTTCCACATCCCACCACGTCCCCCACTCATCGACAAAAAGCCCGATACGTCCCTGCTTATCATACTTAGCCATCACATCCGCGGTCTTTTTAAGTATCCCGTCAAGCGCCAGCGTATTCTTTAGAACTTTGAACCAGCCGGTTTCATCGAAGTTAGTTGCGCTGCCCTTTTTATTCCAGTCATTGCCCGCGAACACGTAGTAGTGCATACTTATCGCATCCATCTGCCCTGCCGCCTTGTTCAGCAGCACCTCAAGCCAGTGGTAATCCGCGCCGCTCGGCCCGCACGCTATCTTTGTTATATTGCTGCCCGGATAATTTTTGACATAGTTCGAATAACGCTTGAAGACATCCGCGTAATAGTCCGCCGTCATTTGCCCGCCGCAGCCCCAGTTTTCGTTGCCGACTGCGAAATACTTGACCTTCCACGGTTTTTCCCTTCCGTTTGCCCGGCGTAAATCCGCCATCTGGCTCTTGCCCGCATACGTCATATACTCGACCCAGTCCTGCATCTCTTCCGGCGTGCCTGAGCCGACGTTGCCGCTGATGTAGGGGGTACAACCCAGCATCTCGCACAAATCCATAAACTCGTGCGTGCCGAAGCGATTCGTCTCCGTAACCATTCCCCAGTACGTATTGACCGACGAAGGCCTTTGCTCGACTGGGCCGACGCCGTCTTTCCAGTGATACTCATCCGCGAAGCACCCGCCCGGCCAGCGTATTACAGGCACGTTAATCTTCTTCAGGGCCTCGACAACATCGTTGCGAATCCCGCGGGTATTAGGAATTGTGGAATTCGGCCCTACCCAGAATCCCTCATAAACACACCTTCCGAGGTGCTCAGCGAAATGCCCGTAAATTTCCGGGCTGATTGTTACATTATTCCCATCCGCGTGAATGAGAATCGTATTGACATTCTTGGTGTTTGAGGATGTTTCGGTAGCCGCGAAAGAAGTCGAAGCATTTAAGCCGAATAGTGTAATTAAAGCAATTGCCAAGACAATCGAATATCTCTTCATATTTGCACCTGCCCTTTCAATAAGCTAACGCCGGAGTTTATTCCTTATCGCTCGCTTTTTCAATACTAAACAACAATATGGATGGAAATGTTGCTGTGGAATTCAGCGATTTGGTATGCTATAATCACGCCTTAAATAATATGACAGGAAAGGACATAAAATGCAAAAGACGACGTTTGGAGTAATAGTTGGAAACAGGGGATTTTTCCCGGATATACTGGCAAAACAGGGACGCAAAGATATCCTCGAAGTCCTTAAAGGACAAGGGTTTGGGGCAATCGCCTTGTCGATGACAGATACCAAATACGGGTCGGTTGAGACATTCGCGGACGCGAAAAAATGCGCCCAACTTTTCGCCCAAAACAACGGAAAAATCGACGGCATCATAGTAACGCTGCCGAATTTCGGCGATGAGAAAGGCGTGGCGGAATCGGTAAAACGCGCGGGGCTTGATGTGCCGATTCTAATACAGGCGGAACCCGACGCACCGGGCGAAATGAGCATTACCAGCAGACGGGATTCGTTCTGCGGGAAAATGAGCGTATGCAATAACCTCAAGCAGGCAGGCATACCATACACCCTGACTAAAACACATACGATGCCAGTCGCTTCGGCGGAATTCAAACAGGAGCTGGATGATTTCGCGTCGGTTTGCAGGATTGTCAAAGGGCTAAAGAACGCCCGCTTCGGCGCAATCGGCGCACGCACAGGGGCATTCAATACGGTTCGATACAGCGAAAAGATTCTGGAATTGTCGGGCATAGCGGTCGAGACGATTGACCTATCGGAAATCGTCGGCAAAATCACACGGCTGGCAGATAACGACAAGAACGTGAAAAAGAAACTTAGCGCAATACAAGCATACACATCAACGGAATCGATACCGGCGGAATCGCTTTTGAAAATGGCGAAGTTCGGGTACGTGGTTGACCAGTGGGTAAAAGACAACGACCTTAACGGGACGGCGATTCAGTGCTGGACGAGCTTAGAGGAATTTTTCGGGATAGTACCATGCACGCTGATGAGCATGATGAGCGAGTCACTGATGCCGAGCGCCTGCGAGGTCGATATCACGGGCTTATTGGGGATGTATATATTGCAACTGGCTTCGGGAAACCCCAGCGCGTTACTGGACTGGAACAATAACTACGCGGACGAGCCGGACAAATGCGTTTTATTCCATTGCAGTAACCTGCCGAAGAGCTTTTTCAAATCCGCAGAGATGGACTACCAGGCAATCATCGCCGGCTCGGTGGGCAAAGAGAACACATACGGGACAATGGTCGGGAGAATCGCGCCGGGGGCCGCGACATTCTGCAGGACTTCCACGGACGACGCGGTGGGCGTTATCAGCGCATACGTTGGCGAGGGCGAATTCACAAATGACCGGCTCGACACATTCGGGGGCTACGGCGTGATGAAGATACCGAACCTGCAGAACCTTTTGCAGTTTATATGCAGGATGGGCTTCGAGCATCACGTGGCGATGAATATGTCACAAAAGGCCGATGCAATCACTGAGGCAATAGGCAATTACATGGGCTGGGAGCTTTACCGGCACAGATAATTTTTAGCCGTAGCTTTGTGAATTAAATATGTGGCGCCTAAATGACAGACAAACAATGGACGACACTGCTTAACGTAATCAATGGTAACGTCGACAAGACGTTGCCCATCGGCTTCATCATAGACAGCCCTTGGCTGCCGGGGTGGGCAGGTATATCGATACTGGATTATTTTTCCAGCGAACAAATATGGCTCGAAGCCAATCTAAAGGCCATCAAAACTTTTCCGCAGGTGATGTTTTTACCCGGCTTCTGGTCAGAGTTCGGTATGTGCACCGAACCGTCGGCGTTCGGCTCGAAATGCTCCTGGCAGACAAATGATTTGCCGTTCGCAAGCCCGATTATCACGTCATTCGAACAGGTCGATTCCATAAACAGGCCCGACCCTTCAAAAGACGGCTTGCTGCCTTTTGTTTTGAACCGGCTAAAACTAACGCAAAAGCAAATCGGGCGGGAAGGACACGCCATAAAATTCGCCGTTTCGCGCGGGCCGCTTAATATCGCTTCGTTCCTTGCCGGCACGACTGAGTTTCTTATGGGTGTCCGCGCAAATCCGGACGAGGTCAGCCGGCTGCTCGATATGATTACGGATTTCATCGTTGACTGGATTTGCCTGCAAATAGAAACGTTCCCGACAATCGAAGGTATTTTCATTCTCGATGACATCGTCGGCTTCCTCGGCGAGCAGGACTTCGTCAAATTCGCCAAACCCAAGCTGCGGAAGATTTTCACCTGCAGGGACGTGAAGGTTCGATTCTTTCACAACGATGCGCCGGGCCTTGTCTGTGCGCCGCACCTGGCCGAAATAGGCGTGAACCTTTTCAATTTCAGCAGTGACCACGGACTGGCACAAATGAAGAAACTAACCGGGGATAAGGTTACGCTATTAGGCAATATCCCGCCGAGAGATGTTTTGGCCGCGGGGACACCTGCTGAGGTAGCGCAAGCCGTGGAGACAATGCTGGCTGGCCTTGAAAACCACAGCCGGATTATCGCGTCCTGCGGCGGAGGTATGCCGCCGGAGGTATCGACAACTAATATCAACGCATTTATTGCGGCTGTTGAAAAACATCGGTAAAGCAGCGGGCAAAGACGCTTTATTGCCGCTGGGAGTTACTTATGTAAATATTATTCATCCGTTCTAAAAGATGACGCCGGCAAACCTTCCTTATTATACAAATTTGCTCCTTCAGGATTATCAGCCCAGGCATACCGGACAGCAACAGGATTGGCCAACTGGTCATTCCAAACCACGATTTTATTATCCTCTATTTTTGCCTTTGCCCAGACAAATTTTTTGTCAGCGCCGGCAACAGCAAAATACTTTAGCTCTCCATCCCCTTTTGCCGTTAATCCGCTGCCTGTATTTGTAAATGTGAGAACGATTTTATTTCCTTCGACTTTCATTGACTGGTAAATAGGACCTGAATAAATAGCATTTTCATCGCCATAAGCCACCTTTTGAGCCGCAAGCGCAAGCCGTTTGCCTACATCCTCTTTGTCTAAAGGATGAATGTCGTTCCATTCACCGAGGTCAATTGCAACAGCCATTCCCGTATTAGAAACAGCAAGCGTTTTAAACTGCGCTTCCCTCAACTCGGCCCAGCCGCTTTCGGAAGGATTTTCTTTAACCTCCATAAAATTGGCCAGTTGAACATACAAGAAGGGAAAATCCCCTTGATTCCATTTTTCTCTCCAGTTAGCTATCAGCGCAGGAAACAGTTTTTGATATTCACGCGGTTTCCCTGTGTTGGATTCCCCCTGATACCAAATCACTCCTTTAATTTTATAGTTTAATAACGGGGCTATCATCCCGTTGTATAATCCTGCCGGCTGCCACTCAATAAAAGTTTTGCCAAGCAACGGCTCCATTGTTGTGCCTAATTTGTATTGCCACTGTCCCTTTAAGTCGATTGTCTGCCCTG
>Ga0187881_10000492_pt1 | contig 47568 bp, 32 predicted proteins | sample June2016WEW_19_1_2_FD_133017 | JGI IMG/M metagenome (GOLD analysis project Ga0187881, IMG submission 133017) | Peatland microbial communities from SPRUCE experiment site at the Marcell Experimental Forest, Minnesota, USA - June2016WEW_19_100 | ecosystem: Environmental > Terrestrial > Soil >... | reverse complement strand
GCGCTTTGGAGTTAAGTCCTTTATTTTCAGTAAGGCCTTGCCACCTGCCTCTGCCAAATTGCGGATGATCACGTCAACAGCCCTCATTTCAATGGACTACAGAGGGTTTTGAAATAGCTTCTAACAATATTTCCTTGAAAATTGACCACCGCTGGAGCGACAAGAGCAGCCTTTTTGGCGAATGGCTTTTCAATCCGGGCAAATACAACAACTACCGCACCCCCTGGACGGGGCCTACGACGCCATTTGATTCGGTGGGGTGGGGATCTGTGTATCCCGTCAGCTTCGCCAACCAGATTATTGCCTTGGGCCACACGTACGTTTTCAGCCCGACTCTCGTCAATGAGTTTCGTGCCAGCTTCAGCCGCCAATTCCTGAGCACAAATCCGAGCGCGCCCTATCCCGACAGCGTGACCGGTTGGCCAGCGGTGAAACAGGAACTGGCTCCGCTGCAAATCCCGGTAGACTCCTTTTTCCAAGTCCCCAATTGGAGCATGTCCACGCCCGGCGGTGGCAGCTTGAGTTTCGGCCCCACGGGCTGGCTGAACATGATCCAGACGGCCGAGGCTTACACGATTCTGGACAATGTCACGAAGATCATCGGCAAGCATACCTTAAAGACAGGGTTCGTCTATCGCCTGGATCACAACGCTTACGACAGCGGTTTTCCCACGGGCTTCTATTTCAGCGGTGGCTTCGTGCAAGACCCGAACACAGGACTGGGAGCTAACGGCCTTGAGCAGTTCATGATGGGCGGAGTGGAGGCCAACGGGACCAACTCCTATGCCGGCATCATGTGGCAGCCCTACTCGCGCTTCCGCTACTATGGGTTTTATGCCCAGGACGACTTCCACATCGCGCCCCGATTCACGTTGAACCTGGGCCTCCGCTACGACATCTTCGGTTTCCTGAAAACCCGCCAGGAGCCGCTTTCCAACTTCTGCCTCGGTTGCGACAATCCCGTAACTGGGCTGAAGGGCAAGATGATTTATGTGGGTGATCCGGAATGGCCGGGGCACGGCCAGGACTTGTATCCTCCACACTATAACGACATTGCTCCCCGGGTCAATTTCTCCTGGGCGCCGTTTGCCAATCGCAAGACCGTCGTCCGCGGCGGATATGACATCTTCTACAGCAACGCGTTCGAGGGCATCAACCAGCCGGGACAATCCGCCGCCAACGCGCCGGGATGGAACCAGGAGTACGACTGGACGGGCAGCTTTTACCCGGACCAGTGCCAGCCCTTCTCGGGCCAATGTGTTGCTTTCCCTTTGAACGACACGAGCGTCGATAAGCGGACCCTGAACGGGGAGCCCACCACCCACCCGGCACAAAACCGCGATTCGCTGATCGGCATAGGGCTTATACAGCTCTTCCCTCCCGTATCGCATGATCCCATGGTGCAGTCGTGGAACCTCCAGGTCCAACACGAATTTCCGGGCAATATGCAGTTGACAGTGGGTTACATCGGCAACCACGGGACCCACCTGTACGGTCGACATTTCCCCTATAACTACGTCCACACTGCCGACCTGCTGAAGTACCAGACGTCGATCAATGCCGACGTTCCCATTACCCAGGTGTATTCGGGCAAGACCGCCGACGCGCTGCAACAGGTCTACGGGACCACGACGCTTCCCCGATACGTTTTGTTGCAGCAATACCCCTTCTATGGCGCGACTGCGCCGAGCATGCAATCGTTCTATAGCTTCATGGGCACGAGTGTGTACGATGCCTTGAACGTCAGCTTACAGAAGCGGACTTCGCATGGCTTGGATTTCCTCATTGCCTACACCAACTCGAAGCAAATCACCAATCCGCTCACGGACTCGATGGCGGGGAATTTAGTGGACCCCATCCATTACGGAAAGTCCGGCAACATCGGTGGGCGAGCGGGCACCTTGCGGCTCTATAGCCGGTTCCAGAACCCGGACAACTTCAGAGTTGACCGGGCCGTCGCGCCGAATGACATCCCACAAATCCTTAACCTCAGCGCGAGCTATGCACTCCCCTTCGGAACCGGCAAAGCGTTTCTGAACCAGAAAGGGATCGTGAACGGCGTCTTGGGCGGGTGGCGGTTGAGCGGCAACTTCAATGCCGAGAGTGGCACGCCGCTCGCGATCGACGGTCCCTGTGATGAGCTTCAGAATGCGATAGGCAACTTTGGGACTGGCATGTGTAGCCCGGACCTCATCGGCAATCCGAAGTTTTCAGGGTCTCGAAGTCGCACGCAGCAGATTGCCGATTGGATTAACCCTGCCGCTTTCCAGCCCTCTTTTGGAGGAGACCAAAACTTCTGGGCCGACTACGATCCAAACGATCCCCGCGCGTGGCAGTTCGGAACGGCCGGACCCCTGTTTCCGCAGATCCGTGCCCCGGGGTTTTGGAATTTGGATACGGGCTTGTTCAAAGACTTCCATCTACGTGAGGACAAGTACTTCGAGTTCCGGTGGGAGGCGTTTAACGCGCTAAACCACCAGAACCTCGGTCTCCCCCACGAGGGGTTCTGCTTGTCACCCCTGCCGGATGGGAGCACGGACAAAGTACATCGTTCCGGATGCTCGTTCGGAAGAATCACGAATATTCAGACCGATCCGAGGTCGATGCAGTTCTCGCTGAAATTCTTCTGGTAGGGGAGTGGCTCCACGAACCGGCAGGCAGGACCTCTCGTGGAGCTGATCGACTCAGGAGGCGGGGCCAAGCGCAGGCTGCGGCTCCGCCCTCTGCCGTTCGACTCGGCCGCTCTCCAGCCCACCAATGCAGGAAGGCGCGCGAATGAAGTTTTCTTGGGTTTGGCTGCTGGGGCTCTCTCTCAGCGCTATCGGGACAAGTGGGCAGGCACCGGAGGCTGGCTGGGGATTCAGGCCCTATCGAGCACTCGTCGTCGTGGAGCAGTGGAGCGATCCCGCCAGTGTCCTGGTCGACCACGAAAAGGATGACTTCCAGCCCGTCGCCGCGCTGTTGAAAGCCTGGTCAATTCCCTTCGATATTCTCCGGCTCGATCAACAACACCTCGACGCTTCGCATTTGTTTGACCGTTCCGGAAAGGTCCGCTACGGCGTGGTCGTCTGGCTGGCTGACGCCTCCTCCTATGAGGGTCAGAACCTCGCGTCGCTGGAGGAAGCTGCGCACGCGGGGACGAGCCTTCTGGTAGTCACGTCCAGGTTCCTCGATCCCGCGCTCGAGCGCTTGCTCGGGTTGAAGTTCAAGGCAGCTTATCGGGCCCCAGATCCGCTCCGCGTCACCCAGCCCCACTTCATCACGCGCGAGCTGGCGGCTCTGAAGATGGATCCGCTGGACGTTGCCGACGAATCCTGGACTGGTCTTTGGGTGGAGCCGAGGGGTGCGGAAGTCCTGATCTCCCAGGGACAACATCCCCTCCTGGCGGTGAATCGGCTGGAGAATGACGTTTCTGGCGTCTGGATCGGAGCACCCCGCTCGGCGGATGTGCGTGACGCTGCCTATTGGCGAGGCCTTTTTTTCCGAGCGCTGGTGTGGAGCCTGGGATACGTCGTGCAGCCCAATGTGGACTACTCGCACCGCATTGAGATTGAGATGGACGACTGGGGAACGTCGGACAAGGGCTTCTTGTCTTACTGGCGATATCTCGAGCCCGGCGAGGAGACTCTGCGCCAACATTTGATCGCGCCGCTTCAAAAGTGGCATGCGGTGGTGTCTGCCAACGTCATTACTGGGTACGTGGACCGAAAGACGAAACGGATCCTCTCCCCCTGGGTTCAGGAATTTACGGACTTGTATGGTCTGCACCAGAACTACGCCTCTACGCAAAGAGGCTTGAAAGCTGCGGTTGCCGCCGGCGTCCTGGAGATTCAGAGCCACGGCTGGACCCACATGCTGCCCGACTTGGATTCCCCTCCCGGCCCCTGGTGGACGGCTGACTTGGCCGGCGAAGCGTCCGCGGGCGGCTGGTACAAGGAGTTCGGCGACGAGCGGCGTGGACTCGAAATTCCTGCTATCGTCCAACTTCTTCATATGCAGCGCTCATTTGAGTACTTGGAAGCGGACTTCGGCCAACGCCCGCTGGAATTGAGGCCGGGTGGGGGCGCCTGGTCCAAATCCTATGCCAACCACACGGGCCTCCTCGCGGCTAAGGCGGGGTTCGGGATCTTCCACGCGGAGCCATATTTCTATTATTACCTGGATCATGACCTGGTCTTGGATATGACGGGGATTGCGGCGCAAACGGGGACCGGCTACGATCGTCCCCTGCATGCCGAACTCTGGCCGCCTCATCCGGATGGTCCCCTCATGATCGTCTTTCACGATCGGGATATCGCCCTTCAGCCGGACTTCATCGAACGGCTTCTTGCTGCCCTGCCTGCGGGTTATGAAACTGTCAGTACGAACCAGTACGTTGGCTTTCTTCACGCCCGCATTGAATCCGCCGCGAACGACGGGTGGCAGCTCAAATTCCTCTTTGATGAGCCCTACTGCGCTTACTTCGGCAGCCATCCCTCGTCGTGGCGGGTGTGGCTTTCCGATCCCATTCGGGAGAAGTTGAGGTTCCTCCAGAGGTTGGTGATCACCGTGGACGGCAAGACCCTTAGCACGGTAAACGCCTCGGACTTGCCTCACGAAAACCTGACGATTGATATTCCCGCGGGGTTGGGTGAGCATATCTGGAGGTTAAGTCGAGCGCCCTAGCGACGTTGTTTCGGCCCAGGGTTCGAGCCACCGCCCGGCGCGGGCTTTCGGCTACGGCCCCCAACGTGGAGAAAGGAGTTCCAGTCATGGCGACCGACCTCTCAAGCGCCGGTGCGGAAAAAGAAAGACCGGCGGCGGTGGGCGAGTTGCCCGGGAAAGCGTCTCCAACCTCCTCGCCCGGGGAAGGGCGGCTCTTGTCGCTTGATACCTTCCGCGGGTTCATTATGTTTTGGATTATCGGCGGCGAGGCGCTGGCGGTGGGGCTGCGGGCTCTCAGGCCCAACGCGTTGTTGAATGCTCTCGTCTACGAACTCGATCACACCCCCTGGGTGGGGCTGCGATTCTACGACTGCATCTGGCCCTCCTTCATGCTGATGGTGGGCGTTTCGGTGCCGCTTTCTTTCGCCAAGCGCTCGCGCACCCAGACCTATCCCCAAATGCTCGGACATGCAGTGAAGCGCTTTGCCGTCCTCTTCCTGCTGGGCTCGGTACGGCAATCGATCAATCGCGGCGCACCGTACTGGGTGGAACTCAGCAGCGCCTTGCAGCCCATCGCCATCGCCTCCCTCGTGGCTTTCTTGTTGGTGCGGAAGTCGCAGCGGATTCAAGCGGCGGTGGGCGGCTTGATTCTTGCGGTCTACGCCCTCATCCTGGCATTCGTTTCTGCTCCAGGTGTTCCGGCGGGCAGCTACCAGCCGGCGGTCAACCTCGTGAGGCACATTGACCTCATGGTCCTGGGTAGAACCTACCCCGTGACCGATCCGTGGGGAACCGTCTTGTGCACACTGCCGACCATCTCGACGACAATTCTCGGCATGCTCATCGGCGAATGGCTGATGAGCGCACGGTCGAAAGAGAGCAAGGTGAAGATGATTGCCGCCGCGGGCTTCCTCTGCCTCGCCGCCGGCTACGGGTTGAGCCCCATTGTGCCGGTGATCATGAAGATCTGGACAACTTCCTACGGTCTGGTGTCGGCGGGATGGGCCTGCCTTATGTTTTTGCTCTTCTACTGGGCCATCGACTTTCGTGGCCACCGGAAATGGTCCCTGCCCTTTGTCGTGATCGGGAGCAACGCGGTTTTCATTTACATGTTCGCCAGTATTGTGCCCTTGCATGACTGGGTGAGCATCTTTACGCGCGGCATGGTGGGAACCTCGGGGCATCTGGAGCTTCTCCTCCGGGCCGTCGTGGTTCTGGCTGTCGAGTGGGTGATGCTGTTCTGGATGTATAGAAACAAGATCCTGATCAAGGCTTGAGCAAATGGGATCCTGACTCTCGATTTTTCGGCCTCCCTCAGAGGCCGCCACGGCTGCGTCAGCCACTGCTCGCCAAGAAGCTGTGAAATAATCCCTGGACGGGCAAAAGCATTTCACGCAAAGCCGCAAAGTCGCAGAGGGCGCAAAGAGAACAAAGCAGTTATTCTTTGCGAGTCTTTGCGCCTTGGCGTCTTTGCGTGAGATTGTTTGTTTTTTCACAGCTTCCAAGCCTCGTCTGCGTTCTCCCGCCGAACCCGATTCAACGCGCGGCGAAATGTGGTAGTGGTGTCATTTGCGAGAACCGGGCGCTCCGAGTCGCAGTCATTCGAATGCGATCCTATTCCAAATGACATCCGTACCCGATATGGCGGCGCCTCGACTTTCGAGAATAGCGCAAGCAGCGAGCCAAGTGGCATAGCGCGCTAAGCTCATTTCCTTCCGGCAACATGCTGGTTTCGCCCCGAATCACCGCGCAATTTGTGCATTTTCGGTCAAGAAACCCGATCGATTGTCGTCCATTATCGCGAAATTTGTGAATTGTCGGCCAAAAAGCCCGATCAATTATCGGGCATTGTGTCACTCGCCACTTTGTTTTCATACACATAGTCGGGTCGATCTTCATTTTTAACATCTTTATGGGTCAGCGCCCCGTTTCGGACCCTGAAAAGGACATTAGTGAGCCGCCACAATTGGCGCAGGCTGGAATCCTCCATCCTTTTGGAACTGACAGCTTACGGCCGACAGCTGACAGCAAGCACCTAGCCCCAGTCCCCAATCCCGAGCCCCGAATCCCGCCCCCAGCGCGGCCAAGTTCTTCTCAGTCATTTCTGGTTTGTGGACTAAAGACATGGAAACCTCCAGGAGCAAAAACGCGTCCAGAAGTCAGGAGCCAGAAGTCAGCGTTCTGCCTACTGCCCACTGCCTTCTGCCTACTGTTCTATGGGTTGCGCCGACCCGTTGTATAGGTCGCGGCCTTTCAAGTCAGCCAGCGGGCGCTGGCCTAAGGGGTTAGTGTACATACGGTCATTACCGTTGTCAAGGATAAAATGAGGGTACACACTCCCGCGAGTAGCGCAGGACTCCGGCGCTTGCTAATTCCCCTCCTGGATCAGGAGGGGGCCAGGGGGTGGTCAACTTGGCTGTGGTGTTGCGCCAGCCCGCTACGTGGCTGCCCGCTGTTCCCTTGCCTGCCCGCCCCGTTCATATGTGCGCCAGCCGGCCCGGCCTTGAAATTTCTGTTGCCGTGTTGATAATCAGTGAGCGATAGTTGTCCAGAGAAACGGAATGCCGCCCTTAAGCTACCGCCAACACGAAACCAGTTTCTGCGCTGATGTCTCGAAGTGGTCCGACAAAATCTTTGAAACTCATCCCGAGCTGCCCTTTGGTTCGTCTGAAATCGAACGGTTTGGACGCGGCAGCCTGAAGAGGCAAGACTTTCGTGTTTACGAACGAAAAGAGGGAGGGCGCGGGAGATTAGCGCTTTGCGGGGAGGTGAAACTTCCAGGCGCATCCCAGGGAAGTTCCCCATTCGGTTTGGCGCTGATGCAAGATGCCTTTGACAAAGCCACGCGGGAGAACTGCCAATACTTCTTCACCTGGAACGTCGAGCACCTTGCCCTCTTCGACCGTTCACGGTGGGACGCAGACTCGATGCACGAGCGTTGCGTCGGCGAGTGGAAGCTCGGGGCTGAACTCAATAAGCCCGAAGAGGTCACCAGGCCAGAGGTCAAGGCTAAGCTCCAGGACGATTTTCTCCCCCGTTTCTTTGCCGACTTTGCCGACATCTATTCGGGGCGCAAGCGAGACCTCGGCCAGCTACCCTCGGACTTTTACGTTTCGGTTCTGGAAAGCCACCTCGCTGGACCTTCGGGTCCGGTCCGGGAACTTCGCGATTACCTCGAATCGGAATCAAAACGCACCCCTGTATTCAAAGCCCGTTTGCGTTCCTGGATGGCCGAAGAGCAGCAATGGAACGTTGACCCCAACGACCCCGTTTCCTGGCGGGAAGCCATTGACCGCGCTGCTCGCAGCATGGCTTACGTATTGAGTAATCGTATCCTCTTCTACCAAGCTGTTCGACTGCGGAACCAACTACCGGAATTAAAACTCCCACGGACGGCAAAGACCGCGGACAAAGCCTTCCAATACCTGCGAGAGAGCTTTGAGGAAGCTGTCCACGTCACGGGCGACTACGAACCGGTCTTTTTCCCGGAAGCCAAGGAGTGGGCCGCCGTTATCGCGCTATCCGGGTCAAACTCCATCGAGGCATGGAGCAACTTCATCCGCGCCGTGGATCGCTTCAACTTTAAGGAAATTCCGACCGACATCCTTGGGCATACTTTCCAAAAGCTCATCAGCCCCGAAGAGCGCCACAAATTCGGCCAGCACTATACGGACGAAGACATCGTGGACGTCATCAACGCCTTCTGCATCCGAAAGGCGGATGCCGCTGTCCTTGATCCGGCGTGCGGCAGCGGAACATTTCTAGTTCGTGCCTATTACCGCAAGCTCTATCTCGATAAGCGCTTGAGTAACCAGGAATTGCTTGCGGGCCTTTTCGGATGCGACATCAACATTTTCCCTGCCCACCTTGCGACCTTGAATCTGGCAGCCCGCTTCATTGCCAATGAAGAGAACTATCCGCGCATTGTGCGCAAGAACTTCTTTACCGTAGCGCCCGGAAAAACGTTTTGCGAGATTCCCGCAGTATTTCGGGACCGCCAGGGAAAGCGTGAGATTGAGAAGATTCCCTTGTCGGTGCTGGATGCGGTAGTTGGCAACCCGCCTTACGTTCGGCACGAGCATATCCCGAAGGCGTCAGATAAGGGCGCCATCTACGACCAGACGAAGGAAAACCTTTATGAAACGGTTGAGCGGGCGTGGCCGCGAATCCAACTTTCCGGGCAGAGTGACCTGCATGTCTACTTCTGGCCCGTGGCCTGTCAGTTCCTTGCGGAGGACGGCTGGTTCGGTTTTCTGACCTCATCCAGTTGGCTCGACGTGCGCTATGGCTTCCCACTCCAGCGCTGGGTGCTGCTCAACTTTCGGCTCGTGGCAATCATCGAGAGCGTGGACGAGCCGTGGTTTGAGGATGCGCGCGTCAAAACGGCCGTCACGATCCTCCAGCGCTGCACAGATGGCGAGAAGCGCAATGAAAACCTCGTCCGGTTTGTGCGCCTCAAGCGACCGCTGGCGGAAATCTTGGGCGAGCGGGAGGACGAAGCCCAGCGGCAGGAGGCGGCGGAGAGGTTCCGGGACCTGATCCTGAAGGCCAAATCGGACCGTTCGAATGACCAACTTCGGATCATGGTCAAGCGGCAAGAGGACCTGTGGCAGGAAGGGCTTTCCATCGCGGAAATGTTCGCCAAGCACAAGGGGATTGAGGTTGCCGTGGCGGATAACGACGCCGAGGAGGAGGCCGAGGAAAATCACGAAGAAACCGAACCCACAACCACTGAAGACCTCACTTTGGGCAAACGGGTTGGGGACTATGGCGGAGGCAAGTGGGGGCGGTACCTGCGCGCGCCCGACTTCTATTTTGAGATTATGCGGGAATTCGGGAACCGGTTCACCAGGTTAGGCGAAGTCGCAACAATCAAGCGCGGAATCACGAGCGGTTGCGACGCTTTCTTCATGCCCCGAGATGTGTCAGCGGAACTCTTGGAAAAGCACCAAAGCAGGTTAGAGTGGCGGGTGCTTCCGTTGATGCGGCGTTGCGAGCGCGAAGAGGTGGAAAGCGGAAAGGTGGTCATCATCCAGTGCGGTGACAAAACGCTGCACCCGATAGAGGCAAAGTATGTCAAGGCGGAAGTCCACAGCCTCATGCAAGTGGATCGCCCCGTGGTCTCGCCTGAGCAACTCGACCGGGTAGTCCTGTGGGTCAATAAGGATTTGAAAGACATCAAGGGGACTTACGCCTGGCATTACATCAACTGGGGGGCCAAGCAGACCTTCGCGTCCACGAAGTCGAAGGCTGTCCCTGTACCGATGCGAGCCACGGTCGCAGGCCGCGACCCATGGTACGACTTGACCGGACTGGAACCTGGCATAGGCTTTTGGCCGAAGTCGCAGCAGTACCGGCACATCATTCCGGCGAACTCGTTTAACCTAAACTGCAATTGCAATCTGTACGACCTGCACTCCTTGATGGGCAGCCAACTCGCTACGCGGGCCGTCATGCCCGTCTTGAACTCGACTCTGGTGGCGTTGTTAAAGACCTTCTATGGTCGCTATGCCGGAACAGAAGGGAATCTGAAGACGGAGATTGTCGATGTGGTGCTCATCGATATTCCCGACCCGCGCAATGTCAATAAGGGTTTGTTAGCGAAGATGGAGTCGGCGATTGAGTCAATGCAAAAGCGGAAGGTCACGCACTTAGTCGAAGAGGCTTTCATGGACTGCCACACCGCCGATGAAGTCCGCGAGGCCGCCAAACTCCCGCTTGGTCTGCCTGTCGAACTGCAACAGGCAGATCGCAGGGAACTAGACGATGCAGTTTTCGAGCTCTTGGGTGTTCAAGATCGCCGCCGCCGTGAGGAACTGATTGACCGTCTGTACCGCGAGGTGGCGTTCCACTTCCGCTCCATCCGTATCGTGGAAGTCCAAAAGATGGAGCAACGCCGACATGGCGGCGGCAAAGACAACGTTTCCCAAATAGAACTCGCGCTGGACGCCTGGAACCACCTGGACCCCGAGTTCCAAAATCCGCTTTCAACGTGGATCGAGGGCGAAAATGGGTAAATCAAAAACCGTGGAGTTACCGGAGGGAGAGGTCAGGCTTCCGCGTGCGGAAAACATGTTCGAAGCAACCACGATTTATTTCGGCAAGAATCCTGCCGTGAGCCTTGTGTGCGACAGCCGAGCAGAGGCCGAACTACTGGTTGCGATTGCACAAGAGGGTCTACGCGGCCCCATTTCCGTTCCCACAACGGAGGAAGGATGCCGCATCCTTTGCCAATCCCTCGAAAACCGCCTCTCCAGCGCCAGGGCCAAGTTTGAGGAATTAGCAAAGGAGCGCGCCGGAAGCGACAAGTTGCGGGAGCAAGTTACAGAACTTCTTCACCGCTGGTTCATCCACGGTCGTCCCACATAATCTGCGCAGTGGGCCAAGCGGGCACGGTCAGCGCCTTCCTGGCCGTGGGTTCGTGGCTTTGGGTAAAGGGGCACAGTCAATCAGAATACGATTGACCGTGCCCCCGGTTTGCAACGCCCGCGACCAGCGTAAGCGGGTAGCGTGGAGTTATCCCGTCCCGGCGGGATTACTCCGCGGCTTTCGTTCTGCCGCCTTCATCAGGATCTCGACGTCGCCATGTTAAGAACCGCAGAGTAAGGCAAAGTGCGCCTAACTCTGCGCTACCCGCTTGAGCCCTAGCACGAGGTAGCCGGCTGGCGCAGACGCTTACAAGGAAGCGTAGCGCGGACCTCTGCGGTGTGAGGTCCCCGGCTTTTCGAACTCGCCAGCGCTCGCCAGTTCGGTTCACTATTGCCTCCGCACGGCATCCCGCGTGGATTGATCGTATGTCCGGGTTGGGGCGTCGGTTCCTTTATGACCGCGACATTTTGGACTTTGAGGATGCGGTTCTCGGCTGCCCGATATTCGTTCCTCAGCAAGAGTTCCTGGTCAACCGTCCCCGTGATATACGCCAGCATACGAGCCCAGGTCATTTGGATCCTCCCAGTCCCCGTGGAGTGATTAAGTCGCGATTGTAGGTTCTATTGGAGTTTTGGAGTAAGCACTGGAGAAGTAAAGTCTGGAACGTAAGCTACGATACTTCAATGCGTTCGAGTCTTTTGATCATACGGGATTGATGCTTGGTGTCTGTTCGTTGCCAAGGCCAGACTCCGGCGATCTGGACAAGCATCTGAGTCCAAACGAGTTAAATAGTCATTGGTGCAGAATACTACATTCTGCACCAATGCATAAGCTGCTGAAAACAAAGGTTGGTATGCGGAAGGGGGGATTCGAACCCCCACGCTCTTGCGAGCGTCAGCCCCTCAAGCTGGTGCGTCTGCCAGTTCCGCCACTTCCGCACTTGGAGGGCTTGATAGAAGCTGTCAGCGTTCAGCGATCAGCCGTCAGCTAAGGCGTCGTCATGGCCGAGCGCTGATTCCTGAACAAACCAGTGGGCGCTAACCCATCAGCCCTCAGCGTGAATCGTCGCGGTCCTTGCTGAGTGCTGAAAGCTGACCGCTGAATGCTGCCTTTCCTACTTCCTGCCGGGTGCGGGAACCGCGGGCGCGGACTTGGCGGGCGCGCCTTCCAACAACGATCCACTGCCCTGGCTCGAGGCGTGCACGGCCAGGGTAATCGACGTCGCTATAAAAAGCGCTCCCAACACCCAGGTGATCTTGGCCAGCAGGGTGACCGAGCCGCGCGGACCGAAGGCCGCTTGGCTGGTTCCTCCGAAGGCCGCAGTGATATCCACATTCTCGCCGCCCTGCAGGAGCACGGCTCCGATCAGCAGGGCGCAGACGAGAACGTGCAGGACTTGGACCAGAGTAATCATGCCGCTCCTTACCGGCCCGCGGCGCTCAGGCTCGCGGGTAATTCACGAGAGCGGTAAACGAATCCACTTTCAGGCTCGCCCCGCCCACCAGCGCGCCGTCAATTCCCTCCTGGGACATCAGCCCGCCGACGTTATCGGGCTTGACGCTGCCACCATAAAGGATGCGCACGGCGTTTGCTTCATTTTCTCCGAACTTCTTTCGAGCCAGGTCGCGCAAGACGCGGTGACTTTCCGCCGCCATCTCCGGTGTCGCGGTGCGCCCCGTGCCAATCGCCCAAACCGGCTCGTAAGCTATCATGATACGGGAAAATTCGGAGGGGGTCAATCCGGCAAGGCTGCCCTCGAACTGAGTTTGCAGGACTTCCCCGGTGCGGCCGGACTCGCGCTCCGCCAGCGTTTCGCCTACGCACACGATGGGCGTGAGGCCCGCGGCTAGCGCCGCCTTGAGCTTGCGGTTCACCTGCTCGTCGGTCTCGCCATGGTCGTGACGGCGCTCCGAGTGGCCAATGATGACGTGCGTCGCGCCAGCATCCCGCAGCATGGCCGTGGAAATGTCTCCGGTGTGCGCGCCTTCCTTGTCCCAGTGGAGGTCCTGCGCGCCCACAGCGACCTTGCTGCCCTTCGCAGCTTGAGCCGCCGCCGCTAGCGCCGTGAAAGGCGGCGCTACGACCACTTCACAGTGCCCGGCTTTCGCCGCCACCGGCTTGATCTTCTCGATGAAATCCACCGCTTCCGCGATGGTCTTGTACATTTTCCAGTTACCAGCAATGACCGGTATTCGCATGTTTCCCATCCTTAGTTAGAAGTAGGCAGTCGGCAGTAAGCAGTAGGCAGCCGGAAGCAGGCAGTAAGCACTAAGCACTAGGCAGTAGGCACTAGGCAGCCGGACGAATGCTGGGCGGAATGATTGCGAAACCCGGCAGCTTTACGCCGGCTTCGCAGCGTCCCCATGATGCCTCCTCGTTGGTTTCTGCCTACTGCCTAGTGCCGGCTGCCTAGTGCTTACTGCCTACTTCTCCGTCAGCGCGGCGACGCCGGGAAGGGTGAGGCCGGAGAGGAACTCGAGCGAAGCCCCGCCGCCGGTCGAGATGTGCGAGATCTTCGCTTCCACGCCCGCCCTCTTCACGGCGGCGACGGAGTCCCCGCCGCCTACCACCGAAACCGCGGATGATTCCGCGACGGCGCGGGCAATGGCCATGGTGCCTTCCGCGAACTGGGGAATTTCAAAAACGCCCATGGGCCCGTTCCATACGATGGTCTTGGCCTTGGCAATCAGGGCAGCGTAAGCGGCGCGCGTGGCAGGCCCGATATCCAATCCCAACCGGTTGGCGGGAATGCTGCGTGTGCCGACCACTTCCGCGGCGGCGCTCGCGTCGAGCTTTTCCGCTACGACGTGGTCCTGGGGCAGGTGGAACTCAATGCTGCGACGCTCGGCGAATTGCAGCAGGTCTCGAGCCAAGTCGAGCTTGTCTGCTTCGACGCGCGACTGGCCCACTTCCACGCCCTGCGCTTTCAGGAAGGTGTAAGCCATGGCGCCACCGATCAGCACACTGTCCGCGAACTTCATGAGGTTTTGCAGCAGCTCGATCTTGTCGGAAACTTTGGCGCCACCCACGATCGCAAGGTACGGCCGCGCGGGATTCCCCACGGCTTTGCCCAGGTATTCGAGTTCCTTTTCCATCAGCAACCCTGCCGCACAGGGGGAAAGGTAGTGCGTGATGCCCTCCGTGGAGGAGTGGGCGCGGTGCGCAGAGCCAAAGGCATCATCCACGTAAACTTCCGCCAGCGCCGCAAGCTGCTGGGAAAACTCGGGAACGTTCTTTTCTTCTTCCGGGTGGAAGCGCAGGTTTTCAAGCAGAAGCACCTCGCCGTCCTTAAGCCCCTTCGCCGCGCCTTCGGCTTCCGGTCCGACGCAGTCCGCCGCGAAGGCCACGGGCTTGCCGAGCACTTGCGCCAAGCGCGTGGCCGCAGGCTTCAGGCTCATTTTGGGATTGGGTTTGCCCTTGGGCCGGCCCAGATGCGAGGCCAGGATCAGCCGGCCGCCGCGCTCCATAAGGTACTGAATCGTAGGCAGCGAGGCCTGGATGCGAGTGTCATCCGTGATCTCTCCGGCGTCGTTCATGGGCACGTTGAAATCCACGCGCATGAAGATGCGCTTGCCTTTGGGGTTGAGGTCACGAACTGAGAGTTTAGCCATGGTATTAACTCCGAATGAATGTAGTCGATTGATGGGAAGAAGGCAGAAGGCAGAAGGCGGAAAGCAGAAGGCAGCAACCAACCTATGAAGGCAGGAAACGTTCCGGACTTCCCATCATCTTGCCGATCATCCTTCCCAGTTTGTCGTACTTGGAAACTGACTGCTGTTGCCTATCTCGGTGCAAATAACCGCGGGCAAACCCCAGCTTCACTTAGGGCTCGGCGACTGGCACCCGCTCCCCAGAGAAGAGGGAGTAGTGGGGGCGTTTCGCAAACCGTCCCCACTTATTAGGAACGCGATTCTACAGGTGATGAACTGACCCCTCACCCCCGGCGCTCGGGGCCCCCTGCCTCGTACCTCAGCCACCCTCTCCCCAAGGGAGAGGGCTGATTTCCCATCCCGGCTGAAGAACAGGGCTGCCACAGAGCAGGCACCGCCGCCCGCTGTCTACTGCTTAGTGCTTACTGCCTAGTGCCTACTGCCTACTGCTCTTCTACAGTCCCTTCACCGCGACATAACTGATCAGGTCGCGAACTCGGCAGGAGTATCCCCACTCGTTGTCGTACCAGGCGACGACCTTTACCAGGTTGCCATCAATTACCTTGGTGAAGCCGGCGTCCACCATCGACGAGTGTGGATTGCCCGTGAAGTCCTTGGAGACCAGTTCCTCTTCGACGTACTGGAGGATGCCCTTCATGGGACCTTCCGCAGCCTTCTTAAGGGCGGCGTTCACTTCCTCGGTGGTCGTGGACTTCTCGACCAGCACCACGAGGTCAACGACCGAAACATCCGGCGTGGGGACGCGCATGGCGTAACCATCGAGCTTACCCTTCAGTTCGGGCAACACCAAGCCGACGGCCTTGGCGGCCCCGGTCGTAGTCGGAATCATCGAAAGCGCCGCTGCGCGGGCCCGCCGCAGATCCTTGTGGGGCAGGTCCAGGATGCGCTGGTCGTTGGTGTAAGCGTGAATCGTGGTCATGGATCCCTTGAGGATCTTAAAGCTGTCGTGGAGGACTTTCGCCGCCGGCGCCAGGCAGTTCGTCGTGCAGGAGGCGTTCGAGAGGACATGGTGCTTGGCCGGGTCATACATCTTCTCATTCACGCCCAGCACGATGGTGATGTCTTCACCCTTGGCCGGAGCGGAAATGATGACCTTCTTCACCGTGCCTTTCAGGTGTTTCTTGGCATCCTCGGCTTTGGTGAACAAGCCCGTGGACTCAACAACCACTTGTACGCCGAGCGAGGACCAGTCGATTTCGGCCGGATCTTTCACTTTGAAGACGCGGATCGTTTTGCCATTGACGCTGATGGAGTCGTCCCCGAAGCCAACCTTGGCTTCGAAGATGCCGAAAATCGAGTCGTACTTCAACAAATGAGCGAGAGTCTTGGGGTCGGTAATATCGTTAACAGCGACGATTTCGATCCCCGGATCATTCAGGGAGGCGCGCAAAAGGTTTCGTCCGATGCGCCCGAACCCGTTGATTCCAACCTTGACTGGCATAATTGCTACCTCCGGTGCGTTTCTGTAGATTGACTTGAAGCAAGAATTCTAAGCGGGGTAAACCACTAAGTCAAAGGCAAAATGGTCAACAGTACATATTGTCCCCGCTTCGCCTGCGCGAAAAGGCTCAACGCAGGGATACAGCAGTAAAGCGCCGCACCCTTAATTCCAAATGCAAATACCAACCGGAAGGAAGTGTGGTTCTTGTATGCCCCGTCGCGGAGGCCGCGGATTGGCGCCTGAGCAACGCGCTTCAGGGATACCGGACCGGTGGGGGATGCGGCCGCTCTCAATACTGTTTCACGCCTACGACCTGGTCACCGTCAAAAGTTACAAAGAGCACGTGGGGGGGCGTTCCGTAGATCCAGTCTTCCTGCTCGACGCCGTCCCGAACCTCGCGCACGCGGCGGTCGGGCGCGCCTTTGGAGGAAAGCACGGCGTCACGGTCCATTCCCACCACGATCTGGTGGTTCTTGATGGCCTCTTTGAACTTGGGTGGGACGGCCGGCGAGTACAGTACCGTTGGCGAGTGCCGCTCAAAATCGAGGACACCCTCGAGCAGTTTTCTCACCTGGGAGACGGTGAGGTTCGGAGCGGACTTCCCCAAGGCCAGCGTGATTGAGGACCCGTACGCGAGGGTCACCGGTTGTTGCGCGCCAATCGGCGTCATCGTGGTCCCCATGCCGATTTCGATGTGCTGATACCACTTCTTCCCGGATTTGCCGCCTCCATTAAGCTCGAAAATAAGTTCGTCCGATTTGAAAGAAATCTTGGTAATCTCCACGGGCATGCCGGGTTTGACGGCCATTCCGTTGGTGCGCACCTCCGATTCGGCCTTCTCCTGATCAAGTTTCCCCTGGGCATCCAGGCGCAGACCCTTCTTCCCGCGCGGCATGGCAACTTTGCTGACGGCGATTTCCCGGAGCAAGCCGCGTATCAATTCAATGCGGGTGCCGCGATCCAGGCTCTCTTTCGCGAAGCCGACGGGAAGCACCAGGAAGGCCGCGCCCAGCCACAGGCTGCGCCAAAACCAGCTCGGGCTGGCTCTTTCGGAGCGGGCGTGAGACCTGATACGACAGATCGACATTCGCACTTGCTATTCCTTTGTTGAACCGGCCGCAAAGAGTGTAATCGGCTGCCCCGGCTCACACTCCGGTACCGGATCGAAGACCAGGGCCCTCATCTCCTCCGTCGTGTAAATCCGCTTCGAGAACACCAGGTAGAAGGTCGCCGCCACAATCACCACGGTCGCAAGCCCGCCGCCTTCCGGGCCGTATTCCGCGCCGGTCAGCCAGGCCGCGCCGCGCACCCGCGCCGCTATGACGCTGACCGGAAAGGTAATGCCGCTCACGGGCAGCCCCAGAAGGAAACCCATGAGGAAATTCCAGATGAAATGTATCCCAATCGGCATCCACAGCGAGCGAGTCCGCAAGTAGGCGACGGCCAAGGGAATTCCCACCAGCATGGTATTCGCCGTGGAGAACCACGTGTGATGCGGGTTGCCAAGATGCATCAAGCCGAAGAGTACGGAGGTGACGGCAATCGCACCCACGGGAGTGATGGATTCCACCAGCCGCTGGAACGGGTACCCACGGAACATAACCTCCTCGTTGATGGCCGCCACCAGCAGGAGCAGAAACGTCAACGCCGCCGCCCGCAGTAGGGGTTGCGGAGCAAACGTGAACTGGGCAAGGCCACCCGCCCACTCCAGCCCGGCCACGATCAAAATCATCGCCGCGCCAATAGCCAGGCCGTGACCGAGTTCCCTCCACCAGCGGCCGTGAAACGCCAACCCTACAGAACCCAAGGGGCGCCGCTCAAAAACCGCGGTCAGCAGCTTGAAGGCCGCAAGGACCGTAAGCAAGGTCGCCAAGGCTCCCCAGAAAAAGGCTGCCACCGGTCCGGGAGGATGCCCCAAGGCGAGGTAGGCCACACCCAGCGCCTCTCGTGCCACCAGGTAAGCAACAAACAGCAGCACCGCGGAGAGAAAGAATCGCCAGAGCGGGCGCAGCCGGCCGTCCACGATGAAAACGCGATGCAAGTTCAACGCACTCCCCGGGTTCGTTCCGTCTGATCACTGTGAACTTCCAGCCCGGTACGTGCGATGCTGAAGTTGATGATTTGCCCGCCCAGGCGCGTCAACTCATGTTCGACGGCGGGTTTGGTCCCCGGGCGAACCATGAAGACCACGCATCCACCGCCCCCCGCGCCGCAGACCTTCCCCGCAATGGCTCCGTGCTTGCGGGCGCGCTCGATCATGCGATCAATCTTGGGGGTGGAGATGCCCTTGAAGTTGCGCTTGCGGTTTTCCCATTCCAGCGCCAACAGCTGCGCCACGTCATTCCAATCCCTGGCGAGCAGCGCTTCGCGCATCTGGCTGGCAATGGTGGTGATCTGGTCAAAATTCTTGAGGACACGCTCGTCGTTGTCGATGTGCGCCTTCATGACTTCCCAATTGTTGATGGCGGAGTCGCGCGGCTGGCCTGTGTAGCAAAGCACAAATCGCTTTTCGACGTCTGAGAACGGCAGGGGCAGGCGTTCGGGCTTCACGCCATCGCGCTCCAAATGGACGGCGTTGGCGCCGCCGTAAAGCGCCGGGTAATAGTCTTGCCAGCCGGTGGGCACGCGGATGACGATCGCCTCCACGTTCTTGGCGATCTCCAGAATCGTGCTGCGCATGCAGCGCTTGCCTGTCACTCCCGCCAGACCGCCGCACAGGGCAATGTTCAGAGCGGAGGAGCCTCCCAGACCGGCGCCGGCCGGGACCTGCGAACTGGTGCGGATGGTCAGCCCGCGCCGGGGCTCAAAGAACATCACGAGTTCGCGTAACAGAGGCAATTGGGAGGTGCCCAAGGAAAGGTCCGTCAGGTTTTCCCAGCTTTCCCGCAACCCCTGATCCTGCGAGGCCAGCACGATGCGCCGGTCGGCGCGCGTCTCGATCACGCAAGAGGCATAACAACGAATGGCAATATTAATCGTTTGTGCACCAGGATGAAAAAGGTAGAGCGGCCATATGTCCACCGTCCCACCCGCCAGGTCAACTCGTGCCGGAGCTCGCGCTTCAACTCGCATGATAACCTCGTCAGAAGTGGATTAAGGACCGACCCATGAGCTGTCAACTGTCAGCTCTCAGCGCTGAGCGCTTATTGCTGTACAATCTGCATCGTTTCATCCACCGCGAGGGCCGGCCACGTGGCCTTGGCGGGGTCGGCGGGTGTGGCCGTGATCTTGAAGTGTTGGCCGCCATCCACCTCCGCGGTGTAAATGTAGCCGCGCCGCTGTGCGCTGGAGAACGCCAGCGAGCCTTCCTGCTGCAGCTCTTCCAGCGAGGCATAGGAACCATGACTCGCCAGGTACAGTCGCTCGGCCTGCGCGACGGCGAGCAGGTCGTTCTTCACGCCCACCACGTCGATCGTCTCCATGGGGGGCCGCCCGCCCATGGGTCCCTGCGACGAGAACTGCGACTTCACCACGAACCAGATAATCGCGACCACAATCACCAAGCCTAAGACACTTGCCGCTGCTCTCATAGTTTCCCCCTCGCGAGGCCCCGCCCGGCTGCCGGTGTTGACCGTCCTCAGGCCACACGTGGGCGCCGGAGTCACGACCGCCGCGAGCTGCTCGCGGGTCCGCGCCCTCGCCCGTTGCAGGAACCGCTCCCCGCGGCAGCTTCGAGTGGCCCTATTCTGACGCCATGCGCCCGTGGATGCAAGAAGTCGTAAGGGCACAAGGGTTACCGCGGCCACGGCACACGGCGCAGGTTCAGTCCCGAGCCTTCGGCAACCTTCCTTGTCAACCTCGGCACTGGGCCTTACAATGGTGGTGTCGGAATATTCTGTCGAAAGTCATCCATAGACTATGGGGAATTTCTTCCAATACGCCTTAGGCAAGATTGTTGGGACGAAGAACGAGCGCGAGCTGAAGCGGCTGAGCGCGCGGGTGCTTGAAATCAACGCCCTCGAACCCGAGATCCAGAAGCTCCCGGACTCCGCGTTTGCCGTGCGCAGCCGCCAGCTCAAGGAACGCCTCGCGGACGGGGCCACCCTGAACGACATTCTTCCGGAAGCCTTTGCCCTTTGCCGCGAAGCGGGGCGCCGCACGCTGAACATGCGGCACTTCGATATGCAGATCCTCGGCGGCATGGTGCTGCACGAAGGCAAGATCGCCGAGATGAAGACGGGCGAAGGCAAGACGTTGGTCGCCACGCTGCCCTGCTACCTGAACGCGCTGGAAGGCAAGGGCGTGCACGTGGTAACCGTGAACGATTACCTGGCCAGGCGCGACGCCGCCTGGATGGGCCCCATCTACCGCCTGCTGGGCCTGAGCGTGGGCGTAATCGTCCACGACCTGGACGACGAGGAGCGCCGGGCCGCATACCGCTGTGACGTCACTTACGGCACCAACAACGAGTTCGGGTTCGATTACCTGCGCGACAACATGAAGTTCGACCTCGCGGACTATGTGCAGCGGCCCCACCATTACGCCATCGTGGACGAAGTGGACTCGATTTTGATCGACGAGGCCCGCACGCCGCTCATCATTTCGGGCTCCTCGGACGAATCCACCGACAAGTACTTCCGCGTGGACAAGGTCATTCCGCATCTCGTCGACAAGACCGATTACGAGGTGGATGAAAAACATCGCCAGGCAACTCTGACGGAATCCGGAGTGGCCAAGGCCGAGAAACACCTGGGGCTCGAAAATCTCTACGACCCCGCCAACATGGAGTATATCCACCACGTTTACCAGGCGCTCAAGGCTCACACGCTCTTCAAACTGGACCGCGATTATGTGGTGAAAGATGGGGAAGTGGTTATCGTGGACGAGTTTACGGGCCGCCTGATGCCCGGCCGGCGCTGGAGCGACGGCCTGCACCAGGCCGTCGAGGCGAAGGAAGGCGTCAAGATCGAGAGTGAAAACCAGACCCTCGCGACGGTCACCTTCCAGAACTATTTCCGGATGTACAAGAAGCTGGCGGGCATGACCGGCACGGCGGAGACAGAGGCGGCGGAGTTTGAAAAAATCTACAACCTGGAAATCGTCATCGTGCCGACGAATCGCACGCTGATCCGGCACGAGTTCGCGGACGTTGTCTATCGCACCGAGCGCGAGAAGTTCAACGCGGTCATCGAGGAAATCAAAGAGTACCACCTGCGCGGCGAGCCGGTGCTGATGGGCAGTATCGCCATCGAAAAATCCGAACGCCTGAGCGTGGCGCTGAAGAAAGCCGGCGCGGTGCCGGCCCGCTTGCAGGAACTCGCCAAGGCCGCGGGCCTGGAAGGGCCGAAGCTGAAGATTTGGGCGGAACACCTGGCGCAGGTCAGCCCGCCGGGGCTGGCGTGGTTGACGCGCGTGGGAGTGGGGGTTTCCACCATAAAAGAAATGCTGAATCAGAGTCGCTACCGTGGCCTCGTGACCGGCCCCAACGGTGCCGGCGGCGGTTTTCTGGAAGCGGTGCTGAAACGTGCGCTTCGCGGCTACCCCTACAGTGAGCTGCCTCCCGCGGACGAATCGATTCTTCCCGACCTCGTAGCGCTCGTGAATAAGACCGACGCGAAGCACCTTCCAGTACTTGACTACCTGATCGAGATTCGCTGCCCCCCGGCCCGCCTGGCCGAGGTAGTGGGCATGAAGGAAGTCCGGCATAACGTGTTGAACGCCAAGCAGCACGAGCGCGAGGCGCTGGTCGTGGCCCAGGCCGGGCGCGTCGGCGCCGTTACCGTTTCCACGAACATGGCCGGCCGCGGCACGGACATCCTGCTGGGCGGCAACCCGGAAACCATGGCGCGCGAGGAATTCCGCAAGGCCCCCGAGAAATATCGCGAACAAGGAGTCGATCCGGAGCCCCCGGACCGGCCGCCGGAAGGGTCTGCGCAAGAGATATTCGACGCGTACGTGGAAGCCTATTCCGTCTGGCGAAAACAGTGGGCGGAATTCGTGGACCGCTTCAGGGCGGTCACCGACATGGAGCACGGCGGCGTGGTGGCGCTGGGCGGACTGCACATCCTGGGGACGGAGCGGCATGAGGCTCGGCGCATCGACAACCAGTTGCGCGGGCGCGCCGGCCGCCAGGGCGACCCGGGCTCGTCGCGCTTCTACCTCTCGCTCGAGGACGACCTGCTGCGCATCTTCGCCGGGGAGCGCATCTCCAACATCATGCACAAACTGGGCATGGAGGAGGGCGTGCCCATCGAATCGCGCCTGATCTCAAAACGCATCCAGGCCGCACAGAGGGCGGTGGAGGCGCAGAACTTTGAATCGCGCAAGCACCTGCTCGAATACGACGACGTGATGAACAAGCAGCGCGAGACCATCTATGGTCTGCGGCGCCAGTTGTTGGAAGGCAGCGACCAGAGGGAATTCATCCTGGACGCTTCCGACCGCGTGCTGGAGTGGCTGGTTGAGAGCTTCTGCCCCAAAGAGCAGCACGCCGACCAGTGGAACGTGAACGGCCTGCGCACCGACATGTGGGGACGCTTCGGGATCGACTTGAAGAAGCACGACCTCACCTACGACCCCAAGCGGCTGGGCGAGCTCAACGACGAACTGAAGCGCCTGGTCCGCGTCCGCTATGAAGAACGCGAGAAGGTGTGGACACCGGAACGCATGCGGCTGCACGAACGCATGATCATGCTGCAGGTGGTGGACGGGCAGTGGAAAGATCATTTACTGGCGATGGACCATTTGAAGGAAGGGATCGGCCTGCGCGGCTATGGGCAGCGCGATCCACTGGTCGAGTACAAGCGCGAGTCCTTCGAGATGTTCGAGGCCATGATGGACCGCATCGAGGACGAAACCCTGCGCTACCTCTTCCTGATGCGCACCCCGGAAGAAGAGGAAGAAATGATCCGCCAGTACCAGCAGCGGAAACGGCGTGAACAGCGGGAAATGCAGATGATCGGTGGGGGGGCGGTGGAAAAACCCCAGCAGGTCATCCGGCGCGAAAAGATCGGCCGCAACGATCCCTGCCCTTGTGGGAGCGGCAAGAAATACAAGAAGTGCCACGGAGCGGGCGGGCCGGTGGCAGCGGCGGCAGGAAAATCCGACGGCGGCGCTGCCTCGAAAGAGAAACGGCCGGCGTAGAGACCCAGGACTTGGGGGTCTGGGATTCAGGATCCAACAAATGGATTACGAAGAAGTTCACGAAATACAAGAGCACGCGGAACACGCGCACCACGACCCGGCGCTTCTACCCGTCACGTTCACGATGGCGGTGCTGGCCGTGGTGCTGGCCACAACCTCGCTCTTGGGTCACCGCGCCCACACGGAAGAACTGCTGCTGCAAAATAGGGCCACGGACCAATGGGCTTACTACCAGGCCAAGAACATCCGCCGGCATACCTATGAGCTTTTTCTGGATCTTCTCTCCGTCAGTGCGGTGAAAGACACCGAGGAAGCAAACAAGGTGAAGGAGAAATACTCCAAAGAAATCGACCGCTACAAGGACGAACAGCAGGACATTGAATCGGAAGCTCGTGGGCTCGAAAAAGAAGTCCAACTCGAATCGCGCCGGGCGAATCGCTTCGACCTCGGTGAAGTCTGTCTGGAGGCCGCGATTGTGATCGCCTCACTCACTCTGCTCACCAAACGACGGTTGTTCTGGCAAACGGGGGTTCTGATGGGCGTGTGCGGCGTGGGCGTGGCGCTCACGGGATTCCTGGTCCACTGAGACTCCGTTGGCGGCATTAAGGAATGATCTCGCGACCCTCCCTGAGAACCCCCTCACCCCGCGTGGCACAATGGAAAGTGAGACCCGGCTTCGCCTGCGATGGGGCAAGGCCGGGCCGATAGACTATTGCTGCTCCTCGTCGCCGTCGTCCGGCGAGATGACGACGTAGGCGCCGGTGCCCTGGCGATTGACCCGCAGCAGCGTCTGGCCCTTCACCTGCGCCGCCAGGCGGTTGAAGTCGGCCATCGTACGCACCGGTTGACGGTTGATGCCTTCGATCACATCACCCTCCTGCAGGCCGTGGCGTGCGGCCGGGCTGTCCGGAGTTAGTTCGGAAATTACTACGCCCGTCACGTTGCCCGGCAAGCCCAACTGCTCCCGCAGGGAGGGCGTGAGATTCTGCACCGTGATGCCGCGCAGGGTCCCTTCCTGGACGGTCCCGCCGCCGCCCCTGAGGCTGGCTTCTGCGGGACGCTCGCCAAGCGTCACCTTGATGGTCATGGGCTGACCCTCGCGCAGGATGTCCAGTGTGACCTCCGTTCCTGGATTCAAGTTTGTGATCATGGCGGTAAATTGGCCGGGATCATCTACGACCTGGCCATTGAGCTTGCGAACAACATCGCCGTCCTTGAGCCCGGCCTTTTCCGCGGGCCCGCCCGCGAGCACGTCGCTCACGAGCGCGCCGGCGGTATCAGGCGACTTGAACTGCTTGGCGAGCTCCGGGCTCAGGATCGAGGGGTGGATTCCCAGGTAGCCACGGGTCACCTTCCCTGTTTTGACCAGGTCCTCCATGATGTGCTTGGCCATGTCGGAGGGAATGGCAAAGCCAATACCCACCGAGCCACCCCCACCGCCCGGTCCTGAATTCCCGCTCAAGATGGCCGTGTTAATCCCAATGACCTGGCCATGGATGTTCACCAGGGCACCACCGGAATTTCCCGGGTTGATGGCAGCGTCGGTTTGGATGAAGTTCTCGAAGCCCTCAATCCCCATGCCCGAACGGCCCAGCGCGCTCACGATCCCACGCGTCACGGTGAACCATTGCCCGAAGGGATTTCCAAATGCCAGGACGGTGTCTCCAACCTTCAACTGATTGGATTCACCAAAGGGGACTGTAGGCAGGCTGCTCGCTTCGATCTTGACCACCGCCACGTCCGTCTGGGGATCTGCGCCTACGACTTTCCCCTTAAACGTCCGCTTGTCGGAAAGTAGCACCTGGATCTCCGAGGCCTTTGCAACCACGTGATTATTCGTCACGATATATCCATCAGCAGAAACAATCACGCCACTTCCCAGAGCATGTTGCGGAATATTGCGCTGGGGAAACATGTCACCAAAGAACTGACGGAAAAACGGGTCCATGAGGAAGGGTGATTGTTGCTGTTTGACCACCTGGGTGGATTGAATCGCGACGATGGCTGGCGTGACCGCTTTTGCGATCCGCTCATAGGCCTGGTTCTGCCGTTCCAGGGCGTCGATGTCCGGGCCGTCCAACCCTTTCCCCTGTGCCAGAGCGAATTGTGGATACAGGTGATGGCCTTGATAGAGCATTCCCGACAAACCCAGGGTCAAGACCCCAATTAGAGTCAGGCTCAACCCCCCCAGGTTTTCCCGCAAGAATCGCTTGTCGATTTGCATGAAATTTTCCTCCTTGAAACCTCCACTTAAGTCTCTCCGGTGCTGAGCCCAACCGGGTGCTGCACGAGTGGTCGCTACGGCAGAGATCAATCTCCCTTGATGTAGTCCGGAAGGCTCGGCGCCGCCATTTCGCCTCAATCCTTAATTGTAGCAGCCCCTTCAGCAACCTGGGCCAGAGTATTTAGACGTAATCCGCTTCTTTCTGTCAGCAAGGCAGCGGCCCGGTCAATTCATTTCGACGAGACATTCCCCTTGGCCGCGGCTGTACAGGCTGCGGAAAAACGCTTCATGGCTGTCATTCTGAGCCCTTTGCTGTCATCCTGAGTCCTTCGCTGTCATTCTGAGCATGGATAGCCGGAAGCGGCTATCCATGCTCAGAATGACAGACTGCGCGAGTTTTTCAACAAACTGCTAAGCCGGATGCGGCCCTCACTCCGCGATGCATTTACTTCCCCTACCAGGAGTTAATCCCTCAAACAAAACCCGGAACATCCACTACGGGCGCGGTGTCGAATAGGGTGAAGGTAGAAAGCAAGCAGTCGTCGGAGCGCTCCGCGGCTGTCACCTGAGACACGGGAGGAAGTTCTCCCACGAGGAGGTGCAGCCATGTTCGAAGACGCGCTACTGGAATCTTCGCCCCGGCGGTCACCCGTACTCCGCCGGATTCACTATTTGATTTCAGCCCTCGCCGGCACGCTGACTTTCGTCCAGGGCTTGTACCTGCTGCCCGTCGTGTTGGCGCCGGTGGGAGTGGGCACACTGCTCATCGCGGCGGGTATGGTTGGGATCATTGCGGCGGGCTACGCTCTGATGCTTTGCTATATCTGGACGGATACCCAGCAGCAGCGCTTGCCCAGGTGGCCGTGGCTCGTGGTGATCTTACTGCTGAACTTGCCGGGTTTTCTGATCTACCTGGTTTGCTCGGCGACAAAGAGTGGCGACTGGAAGCGCGCGGCAATCCCGCTGGCGTACGTTGCCGAGTCGTTGTTGGTTGGTATTTTCGTTCTCGTGCCGCTTATCTACACTCAGGCATTGCCGCGTCAGTTACTAGTTACAGAGATCCACATCGCACCCCCGCCGGGTCCGCCTCCTGCGCACACAGGCGCCCAGCGGATGAGACCGATGCGCCGCCCCGTTACGGACCCGCTGAGCATGCCCGTCCGTATCCCGGACGGTATCCCGACGATTGTTGAGACCCCGGAGCCTCCGCAGACGGACTTGGGAAAGGGGCCCTGGGTGCTGGGCGCCATCGCCGACGGACTCCCACAAGCAGGTGTGGGTATCCCCGGCGGCGCGAGTTGGGGCAGCAATCCGCCCCCTCCGCCTGAACCTCGAGTTACCCCCAAGCCGCGCATGATCCGGCTGGGTGGCCAGGTCATCGCGGCCAAGGGAGTCTACCAGCCCACCCCCGCTTATCCGCCCATCGCCCTCATCGCGCGGGCGCAAGGGACGGTGATGCTGCAGGCGATCATTGGCAGAGATGGCACGGTTCAGGATCTGAAGGTCCTGAGTGGGCCGGCATTACTCGTCCGAGCGGCGATGGAAGCCGTGAAGACCTGGCGGTATCAACCCACGCTGCTGAATGGCGAGCCGGTGGATGTGCTGACGGAGATCAGCGTGAGCTTTACGCTATCGCAGTAGGGGCAGGCACGGCTCGGGCGGTGCCCTAAGGCACTATCCGCGCAAGCCAGCTCAGGGGAGCATCGGGCGGTGCTCCCCCACAGACAGAAAACGTTGGAACGACCCTACTCGCCAGTCTCTGTTGCAAGCGGGTCGAGGGGCGCGTACAGCAGCGCGGAGGGCTGATGGGATTCCTCGAACGCTGTGATGCGATCGGCATGACGGAGGGTGAGTCCAATGTCATCCCAGCCGTTCAGCAGGCAGTTCCGGCGGAAGGGATCGACAGTGAAATCGATCTTGAGGCCCGCGACATCGCTGACCGTTTGCGTTTCAAGATCGACAGTCAGCCGGTAGCCTTCGGTCGCCGAGACACGGCGGAAGATTTCATCGATCTGGGCATCGGGGAGGGTTACCGGCAGGATGCCGTTCTTGAAGCAGTTATTATAGAAGATATCCGCGTAGCTCGGCGCGAGGATGGCACGGATGCCGTAGTCGAGGATGGCCCAGGGCGCGTGCTCACGGCTTGAGCCGCAGCCGAAATTGGCGCGCGCAACCAGCACAGAGGCGCCCTGGTAGCGCGGCGCATTGAGCACAAAGTCCGGGTTGGGCGTCTTGCCGTCGTCCATGTAGCGCCAGTCAAAGAAAAGTACGCGGCCATAGCCTTTGCGCGTAATCCACTTGAGGAATTGTTTCGGCACCATCTGGTCAGTGTCCACGTTTACGCGATCCAGCGGGGCCACAAGGCCGGTGTGTTTGGTGAAGGGTTTCATGGTCAAGTCCTAGGTTGCTGGTCGCAGGGATCAGGTCGCCGTGGGCGGTTTCTTTCCTTTGTCCCCTGTAACCTGCCACCTGCTTTCTATTCAGTTTGTCCGACGTTCCACCCGCGGATGTCTACGAAGTGGCCTTCGATGGCAGCGGCGGCGGCCATCATGGGGCTGACCAGGTGCGTGCGGCCACCTTTGCCCTGGCGGCCTTCAAAGTTGCGATTGGAAGTTGAAGCGCAGCGCTCACCGCTGGGCAGCACATCGGGATTCATGGCAATGCACATGCTGCAGCCGGCGTCGCGCCACTCGAAACCGGCGGCGCGGAAAACCTTGTCCAGGCCTTCTGCTTCCGCCAGCACCTTGAGGCGCATGGAGCCGGGAACCACCAGGGCCTCCTTGAGGTTCTTGGCGACGTGCTTGCCCGCCACCACGCGTGCCGCCAGTCGCAGATCCTCCAGGCGCCCGTTGGTGCAGGAACCGATAAAAACGCGGTCGAGCGGGATATCCGCGATGCGCGTGCCGGGGGCGAGCGCCATGTACTCCAGCGCGCGGGCCGCGGCCTCGCGATCCACAGGATCCGTGAAGGAGTTCGGGTCCGGCACGCTTCCCGTAACGTCCGCAACCATGCCGGGGTTGGTGCCCCAGGTAACTTGCGGAGCGATCCGGGCGGCGTCAAGTTCAACCACCGCATCATATTCTGCGCCGACGTCGCTGGCCAAAGATTTCCAACAATCCGCCGCGCGCTCGAGATCCTTGCCGCGCGGCACGAAGGGGCGGCCCTCGAGATAAGCAAACGTGGTCTGGTCGGGACCGATCATGCCGGCGCGCGCGCCGCCTTCGATGGTCATATTGCAGACGGTCATGCGGCCATCCATGGAGAGCGCGCGAATGGCTTCGCCGGCGTATTCGATCACGTGGCCGTTGCCGCCGGCAATCCCGATCTTCCCGATGATGGCCAGAATGATGTCCTTGGCGGTCACGCCCGGCGCCGAGCGTCCCTCGACGCGCACCAGCATCGTCTTGGACTTGAATTGCGACAGGCACTGCGTGGCGAGCACGTGCTCGACCTCGCTCGTGCCGATGCCAAAGGCGAGGGCGCCGAAGGCTCCGTGTGTGGCGGTGTGGCTGTCGCCGCAAACGATCGTCTGGCCGGGTAGCGTGATGCCAAGTCCCGGCCCGATCACGTGGACGATGCCCTGGTTGGGGCTCTGCATGTCGAAAAGCAGAATCCCATGCTCGCGGCAGTTGCGTTCGAGCGCTTCAAACTGCGCGGCAGCTACATGGTCTGCCAACGGCAAGTGACGGTCCTTGGTCGGGACGGAGTGGTCCATAACGGCGAAGGTCAGGTCGGGCCGTCGAACTTTGCGCCCCGCGACCCTGAGGCCGGAAAAAGCTTGCGCCGATGTCCCCTCGTGGACGAGGTGGCGGTCGATATAGATGAGAGCGGGCTGGCCGGGCTCGTCGGCAACGAGATGAGCCTCCCAGATCTTTGCGAACATGGTGCGAGCAGGCATAAGTGTTGACCAGTGGGCAAGATTTGTGATTGCGCCCCGGGAGTTTGATTATACGCCAGCGGGATGGAGGGATCAAATTTCCGCGTGTGCAGATTTCCGGACGCCGCGGCAGCGAGTTACCCTGCCGCTGCCCTCGCAAGAGCCGACCCGCCAGAAGACCTGCACATGAGGATGCAATCGCGCTAAACTGGCGATTGTGGAGACAATGAAATCGTACAAGCAGGACGGCGGGCGGCGGTCGCGCAGGGTCTTCTTGCAGGAGGCGATGGGGTTGGGTTTGGCCGTGGCTTCGCCTCCGGCTCGCGGACAGAACAAGGTGGGTGCAGCGGTGAAGAAACGCAGTTTGCTCCAGTGGCGCGCACACAAAGTCGCCAAAATCCCGGATGGCTACCAGGTGGCGGTGGCTGATGTCAATAGCGACGGGCGTCTGGATATCCTGGCGCTAAGTTCGGCCGAATCCATCGTGGAGTGGTATGAGAATCCCACTTGGAAGGCTCGGCCCATCACCACCGCGACGCGGAAGAACATCAGCCTGGCGCCGCTATTTCACTTGGGCTATCCGGCGAGGGGCCTGGCGCTGGCCAGTGATTTCGCACTCGATGACAGCACGCACGGCGGCAGCCTCTGGTGGGCCGAGCCGGCAACAAACTGGGATGCCGAGTGGTCGCTGCGTCTGCTGGGGCAGATTCCCACCTCGCATCGCCTGCGCTGGGCGAACCTCCACGGCAACGGCCGGCTGGAACTCGTGGACGCACCCCTGCTGGGCTTTGGCGCCATAGCCCCGGAATACAAGGTGGCTGCCCCCCTGACGTGGTTCGAGATGCCGGAACAGTTTCTGCGTGGCCACATCTCGGCAGGAAGCCAGGCGCCGGCCCAGTGGACGCCGCACGTCATCGACGCTTCCCTGACGGTCGTGCATGGCCTCAACGTGTTGGATTGGGACGGCGACGGGCGCGACGAGATTCTGACGGCGAGCTTTGAAGGTGTGGATCTGTTTCACGCTGCAGGGCAAGGCGCGGAGATAACCTGGACCAGGACGCAACTTGCCGCGGGGAGCCAGCAATCACAGCCGCGGCGCGGTGCGAGTGAAATTGGTGTGGGGCAGGTTGGCGGAAAACGTTTCCTGGCCACCATCGAACCCTGGCACGGGGAGCAGGTGGTGGTTTATTGCCAGGCAAAGCCGGGGGAGTTGTGGGACCGGCTCGTGATCGACGCGAGTTTCCAGGACGGCCACGCGCTCGCTTGCGGGGATCTGGACGGTGACGGTAACGATGAGATTGTGGCTGGCTTTCGTGGGCCGGGGACCAGTCTCTATGTTTATTACGCCACGGATGCTTTCGGGACCCACTGGGAAAGACAACTGCTGGATGCGGAAATGGCCGCCTCAGGCGTGGTCATCGCGGACATAAATGGCGACGGTCGCCGTGACGTCGTGGCTATCGGTGCCTCGACCGGAAATGTAAAGTGGTACGAATACGCTGGTCGCACGTGAGCGGTCGAGGTTCGGAGTCGGGGTCCGGAGCTTCAAATCAGCAGCAGGAGCTATCTGCATTCAAGGTTTAAGCGCTGGAATTATTGCAGCTTCGCGTATTCCCCCTTGGCTTCCTTCAGGATGGGGATGTCGGGGTCGGCGTCTTTCCAAATTGTGAGGAAATCCTGATACGCGGCGCGGGCCTTGGCGAGGGAGTCCTGTTGTAGGGGCGCCCCTCGTGGGCGCCCTTCTGGGGCGGGCACGAGGCCCGCCCCTACACCGGCTTCGAGGGCGTAAGCACGTGCCAGTCCGAGGCGGGCCAGCGCGCCCCAGGGGAAGTTCACTACCAGTCCTCGGTGGTCGATGAACTTCTGAAATTCCCCTGCCGCTGCGTTGCCCTCGTGCAGCATGAGATAGGCTTCCCCCCGCAAATAAGCGGGCGCGAGGTCCGAAGACCCGCCAAGTTCGACCGTGCTCGCCGCCTTCAATAGCTCGATTGCCCGGTTCGGGTCTTTACGTTCCAGGGCGACCCCCGCTCGGATGGTGGGCAGCCAATACCTTTGCACCAGCGTGCCCAGCGGGAAGGCCTTGTCGAGTTCGGCCGCCAGCTTCTCCGCCCCTGCCGTATCGCCTGCCCGCGCCAGGGCCAGCGCCGCCGCGGCCCGCACATCGCGGTTCGGGGCTAGCTTCAACGCCGCATAAGCCTCGGCACGCGCCTGCTCCCGGTTTCCCGCTTCCACCTCGCGCAGCGCTGACCATACCTGATAGGCTGCCGCACTCTCTTTGGCGTCGTTGCGCTGAGCTGAATCCATTGCCCGCCCAGTCAGCTCGTGCGCGTTCTTCAGCTTGCCGTACCAACCTTCCGTCTCCGCTTGCGTGGCCAGCAACCGGTCCTCCGTGCCCGGCTTGCCCATGGCGGCTGAGACCAACTGCGCCATCTGCGCCGCATCGCCCTTCAGAAAAGCCAACCAGTAGCGGTTCTGGAGCAGGCCCTCGCTCACCATCTTGCGCTCCTCCGCCTGCTTGTACACCGCCTCCGCTTCCTCCAGCCGGTTGAGGACCGTATAGGCGATGCCGACGTTGGAATAGTTGGCCACAATATTTGGCTCCAGGCGCAAGGCCTCGCGATATTCCTCTAATGCCTTTTCCCAGTTTCCCAGCGAGGAAATATGTCCCAGCCTTCTGTAAGGGACGGCGTCCCTTGGGTAGGTCTGCTGCCAAAGCTCGTAGGTCTGCGCCGCCTTCTCCAGCTCTCCCGTCGCAACAAAGTAGTAGTTCCCCTCGATGAAGAACCGCTCTCGTTCGCTTACCTTCTCCCGCAGGTCGTAAGCCTTGCGTGCATTTTCGGCCGCCCGCCCCACTTCTCTTAGGTCCCTGTAGAAAACCGACATCCCGGCGTAGGCCATGGCAAAATTCGGGTCAAGCTCCACCGCCCGTTTGTAGAAGGGCAGCGCGGCTGTGGCCGCTTTCGCATAGAACGTCTTTACTCCCAGGCTGTAGGCTTTCAGCGCCTCCAGGGATGGCGTAGTCGCTTCCTCCACCGGCGTGGCGTATTTCTGCACCGAGCTGAGCGACTCGCCCAGTTTGCTCCGCAAGCTGACCGCCGCAGCGTCCAGAGCCTTGAGCACCGCTTCCTTGCCCAGCGCCTGCTCCTGCGCTTCCGCCAGCACGTCCCCCGTGTTGCAGTTCACCGCCTTCAGGCCAATCACGTACTGGCTGCCCAGCCCCGCAATCGAGCCGGCCAGCATGGCCTTGCTGCCCGTGCGCTGGCAAACCTCGCTTGTGACCTCCGGGGTCAAGCGGTCACCGGCGGGACGGCCCATCAGCTTCAATGTCTCATTCACCTTGCGGTCGGAAACCAGGGCGAGAAAGGGCGATTGCTCAAGCTGCACCGAGAGTCCCTGTTTGAGCGTGTCGTCGAATACGCTGTCACCGGTCTTGTTGTCGAAATCGGAAAGAACAATGGTGTCCTTGTCGGTCAGGCGGGTCATGGCCTGGCGCGAGCGGAAGTAGAGTGCTCCCCCGATGGCAGCAGCGACAAGTATCAGGGCAACGGGAACAAGCACCTTCCAGCGTTTTCGTAAGGGCGCCCCTCGTGGGCGCCCTTCTGGGGCGGGAACAAGGCCCGCCCCTACAGCGGCCGCCCGGCCCGAATCCGTATCCCGCTTCAGGCGCTTCAGATCGGCGCGCATCTCGGAGGCGTGCTGGTAGCGGGTCCCGCGATCCTTTTCGAGCGCCTTGTTGATGATGTGTTCCAACTCCGCCGGGCAGTCGGGATTCAGTCGAACCGGCGATGTCGGGGCTTTGTGCAGAATCGCGTCAAAGATGAGCGCCGACGTGGTGCCGGGGAAAGCTTGGTGGCCCGTCGCCATCTCGTAGAGCACTACACCGAAACTGAAAAGGTCCGTGCGTGCGTCGAGGTCTTCGCCGCGCGCCTGCTCGGGCGACATGTAAGCGACGGTGCCCATGGCCACGCCGGGACTGGTCAGGGCTTCTTCGGTGGTCGCGGCTGTGGGTTGCGCAGAGACTCCGACTCCTTCGGCTACCCGCCGTCCGACCGGGGCAAGCTTCGCCAACCCGAAGTCCAGGACCTTGGCTTGGCTGCGATTCGTGACAAAAATGTTCGCTGGTTTGATGTCTCGGTGCACGATCCCCTTCGCGTGTGCCGCGTCCAGCGCGTCGGCGATCTGGATGGCGAGGTCGAGAATGTCTTCCGTCTTCGGCACCTTTCCGGCAATGCGCTGCTTGAGCGTTTGCCCCTCCAGATACTGCATGGCGATGAAGGGTTGACCCTCGTATTCTCCTGTGTCAAAAACCGTGCAGATATTGGGATGGTCGAGAGCCGAGGCAGCTTCAGCTTCACGCTGGAATCGCTCCAGGGTTTGTGGATCCTTCGCGAGCTCTTCGGGCAGGAACTTCAACGCGACGGTGCGCTTAAGCCTGGTGTCTTCGGCCTTGTACACCACGCCCATACCGCCACTACCCAACTTCTCCAGGACGCGGTAGTGGGAGATGGTCTTGCCAACCATGGCGAGGGGGCCGCCTTTCGTGGCCATCTTAGGCCGCGTTTGCAGCCAAGTCAACGAGGCATCCGGAAGAGCCATCCGGAAGAACGGGGCAGTGTGGTGTTGCAGGCTTCCTCTTGAGCGTGGGGCTGCTGGGACATGCCGAGTCAGGGTACGGGCGGGCAAAGCCCAGACCTACCACAGAATCAGGTCTTAGCATCACCGTGCGGGTCCATGCTACGAATGACAGCCCTAACGAGCCCTTCCACGACCTGCTAATAGTGATAGGCAGGTGAGGTCAGCTTGGCGTGGACGAGGCGCACCAGCCGCGCCGCAGCCCGCAACATTCGCCCGGGTAGGCCAACCACAAAGGTGAAGCTTCGGGCAAGGGCCTCGCGGCCAGACCCAAGGCCGAGGAGGGGGACTTCCGGCTGCGCAATCAGCAGAGCCACAACCATTATCGTCAATACCACCAGAAACTGGATCAGGAAGAACGTGAGAGCAATCTGAATGATGAAGTTCATGCTGGCCTCCCTACCCGCCGTCGCTCGCCTCCCCAACCTGCTTGCTTGTCGCGGCCCGGCGTTCACTCATCTAATCGGCGGGGGGCCGGCGCTTCATGAGACTTTCTTAATGCCGGCGCGGAGGCCATGCCGGAAAGCCGGCTAGTCACACGTCCCTCTGGTTCTCTTCTCGGTTGTTGATTTGGGTATCTCCCTCAATCGCAGGAAGTGGTATTATGGGCGCCGCGAGGAATGGAGATGGGCGAGCACCCTAGCCGAGGGTGGTCCGGCCCAGGGTTGGCCAGACTGATCAAAGCCTAATTGACAAGGAGCTCAGCCGAACCGAAAAGGAGTAAGGGCGGGAGGTGTCCGTTTGCCTGGGCGGACGGGCGCGGCTGACCCTCCACGTCCAGCCGGGGCACGTCGAATTTGCCCTTGCCGGAGGCCAGGACCCTGGGCGGCACCCCCGAGGAAGAAGTAGTCCCCATCGGTTAGATACCTCAACAGTATCGCAATGAATCAGCTGTTTCTTCATGCACGCCCACGTTCGCATCAGGAGTTCGGAGGGGGAGAGGGGCTCAGCCCGGGCGCGGGAGGGCTGCCACGCGATCACGGGGCTTGGTGGCGACCCGCGGGGAGTCCCAGGACATTCAGCGCCCCGGCAGGGGGAGTGTCTGAGTTCAACCCGGGGCCAGACTTCGCAATGCATTTGTGGTAATCTAGGCTAGAGTGTTTCTGGCTCGAGGATCCTACTGAAAAACGAGGTGCGCGCACATGGAAGCATTGAGTCCAGCGAAAGTCATCCGCAGGGTCCGAAAGAGGGTGGAGGTCAGCCAGGAAGGCTTGGCCCGGTTGTTGAACGCCACCAAAGGGGCGGTCCAACACTGGGAGCGCGGCCGCAATAGTCCTGACTTGGCACGCCTGAACGCCCTGCGTCAGCTTTGTCCGCCCGGCGCGGAGAGGAAGGAATTGGATTCACTCATCAAGCAAACGCAAACCCGGCTGGCGCCTCTTCCCATTGTGAAAGCGGGGGACTCCGTGAAGGCGGGGGAAGCCGCGGCGAGGGGCTCCACGGGGGTTCCCGGTGGAAACTACATCTATCTTCGCCGGGAGAATCACAAACTGCAGCGCCAAGTGGCACGTCTGGAAGCGCTGGTCCAGCGCCGGACCGAGCAACTGCGCATTCTTGAGGGCTTAGCCACGGAACTGCAGCGCGAGATCGCCAAACTCCGGGCTGGCCAGGAAGTTGTGCCGATTCCCGGGCCGAGCTCGGACACGCCGGCGAAGCAGTAGGCTCGGGGCACGAGCGACCCTGCCCGCGCTGCAAGGGTAACGAGCGGCTGCGCCAAAAGGTGAGGTGTGTGCGGACTGGGCGGCGGGGCAGTTCGTATAACGGGCGACGAGGGGATGGAGTGCGCATGCCCAAGTGAGTGGGGGCGCGCCCTCAAGGCTTGAACCCTGGGAGACTGGCGGCGAGTGCCGAGGGTGCAGGGTTACAGAACCCGGGATCTTGCCTGCCCTGGACTATTCTCGGATACTGCTCTTTTCACAGAATCAGGACCTTCGAAGCTGCATCACTCGAACTGAGAGCATGATCGGGGTGGCATTCACCTCCTTTTCACGGGCCAACAACTCAAGAAAGGCGACGGCTTGACTCAGGAGTTGTTGGGCATTGTGGCGCGTTCGCAATTCCAACAGCAAGCCAAAGGCTTGCTGTGCCATTTTCCTGGTAGACCTGGCTGTGGTTTTCATTGCTGATGTTTCCCCCTTCCCCGACATTGACGGGCAACCCGATTGGCGCGGGAGGGAGGGTCATCCAGGTCCCCATGCCTGGGTGGGTTGTGTTACCCCTCTTCCCTGAGCCCGTCCTGCCGATGCCGGCCCGGGACTCTCGGACCTAACCAGTACTAGAACCTCATTGACAGTTTTAGAATAACAAAAGGCACAAAGTCAACTCCTTAGTAAAGTTTTTTTGATTTTCAGAGGCTACGCCACCAGTGGGGTCTGGCCTACAGACCCCCCCAAGGCAAGTGGGGTTGCCCCAAGTGAGATGCCGGCGCCTGCCGTCACGGTAAATACTGGAAGGGCGTGATGACCGGTTTCGGGTCACGGTGCAAATGGAGAGGGAGCGGTCTGGGCGTCGCCCCCGCCGCGTGCAAGGCGCGTGAAGGAACTCCGGGCGGCTGAAGGGTAGACTCGCGACAGCCCATAGGGGGCTTGTTGACTGCAGTTTCAAGGCAGAAATCGGACCGTGAAGAATGGCCTTGGCTTGTGGGCGCGGGGCCTGATCGATGGATTGAGCCTCCGGTGCCTCAGTTACGCGGTACGCAGAGCGAGGGGACAGCGTCGATCCTGCCGCTTGGAGGATTGCGACCTCGGCCTGGTAGTACCTCCCGGGCTGGTTTACCAGGCGGCCCTGCCCCCACGGAGCGTGGACTCGAAGTGTGCCCGGGAATTTCCGAAATCAGCGCACTCGCCCTCGAGAAGAATGCACTAGGCTACGGCCCCTGCAAGAAGAAGGACCAGGGGTTTCGGGTGCGCTCCTCGCCATGCGCTAGAAGGCGATACCTAACTCCGCCCGGTACGTCCGTGGCGCAACGAAATGTGTCCCGGAGCAGGTCGAAAGGAAGTTGAACAACGCCACTTTGTTGGCAACGTTCAGAGCCTCAAGCCGCAATGTCCAGCGCACGCGGTCGGTGTGGAAGAGGTTGTCGCTCCCAACGCCGATGTTGAACAGGTGGCGCGGACGGACGCGCGGCGGATTGGTGTCGTCGTTTTCCGTCCCGGCCGCCGGAATTTTTACCAGCTTTGTTCCCCAGTTCGAAGAATTGCAGGTCGTAATCGGACTCCAGGGCGTCGCCACCTGATTGCCGCAATAGAATTCAATTTGAGCTTGCTGGTCGGCGGTCAACCCCAGCACGCTGGCGAGATCCGGAACTGCGCCCGACACGATGCCGCTGTCGTAGCGCCAAGTAAACGCCACCCACGGCCCATTTTTTGCCAACTGATACTGAACGTAAGTCGTGCTCTGGAATGCCTGGTCGTGGTCGATCCGCACGACGCTGCGGTCCACGGGACTGCCGAAGATCAGACCACCGTTCTCCGGGCCGAAGACGCGGGCTCGCGTATGCCCCAGCGTGGTGTAAGCGGACAGGCCCTTGTATTGACGAAGGGACAACCGCGAGGAGAAGCCGTCCATCTTGGAATGGTCCCATTCGATGGGAAAGAAGATGGCAGTGGTGAAGAGATTGTCCAGGTCAAAGGCGTTGCGAGTATACTTCCAGAAGTAGTCGCCATCGAATACCAAATGCGACCCCAGAGCCTGTTCCAGGCCAGCGTTGTACATGTTGCGAATTCCCGGTTTAAGCGGCACGCTTGCGTACGCGCCGAAAACATTGGCCGCCAAGCCGCCGGCGCCCGTGGCGCTCGACAGCACCAAGTTCTCGTTGAGTGGGGTCTCGTAAGTGTGCGAATAAGCCACCCGGAATACACTCCCTGTGGGAGCAAGGTGATAAGAGGCGCCCAGTCGAGGTTGGAGTTGCGTGCCTTGGCTGAGACCGTCATAGTTATCAAAGCGTAAACCGGGGTTCAGTGTCCAATTTCCAAGACTAATGCTATCCTGCGCGTAAAAGGCCTGCTGTCTGATATCCGCGTGGCCGTGATACTGAAATAAAGATCCCCCGCGCGTCAGGTCGTACGGCACCAAGCCCGGCTTGAAACTACCTCCCTGGTCGGGCGGAAGATTCGGCGTCAGTCCCAGGGCCGCGCAGGCACCGGGATCGATCGGGGTCGGGTTGGTGTCTGGGCTTCCATCGGGATTGAAGCAAACTGGATTGAACGTCGGGTCGGTCAGTCCCAGGCTGAAGCGCTCGGTCAGCAAGGTATGGGTCATCTGCGCGCCGATCTTGGCGTTGTGGCGCCGCCCATGAGCATAATTGAAATCCGCCTTTAGACCGAGGTTGGCCAGACTCCTGTTCTGCGCGAGGGTCCCGGGTTGGTCAGCCATGGGATTTCGGCTCGGGTAATAGTTGACAAAGTCCTGGCGCGAGAACGCATTCACCGCCATTGTGGAATTGGGCCCAAAAACGCGAACCCATCCCGGGGCGAGGTTGTAGGATCGCACCATCTGCTTCTGATCCTGCCCCGAGTCCCGCTCAGGAAAAGTGTTGGGAATCTGGAACCAGTTCCTCGCTGCCATGATGTTGAGATGGAACATATTCTTGGCGCTGGGTTGGTAATCGGATCGAGAAAAGACGTTCTCATCGTTGCCGACATCGTGCATTGGCAAGTATTCGGGGGTGTCGAGGAAACGGCCGGAGCGGGAAGTATTCACCGCGAAGAATTGCCCCCACTTGCTGCTACCGAAACCCAAATCGGCTTTCTGATCAATGGTCCCGAAAGAGCCGTACTCGCCCGAAAAACTGCCGTGCGGCCTCTGTCCAAGCCCCGAGCGGGTTACCGTGGTAACGACCAGCGAGGTCTTATCACCGTACTCGGCAGGGGTTCCTCCATAAACCGCTTCCACGGACTGAATCGCGTTCAGCGGAATCTGCGTTGAGAAGAGGTTGCCTTGCTGGTCCGTGATGGGTTGGTTGTCGATGGAAAGACTCATTTGGGCGTGATCGCCTAGAGAGTGGAAGAAACCATCCGAATCAGCCACCACGGCGGGAGTAGAAAGCGTGATGATGTCACTGAGGCCGGAGGCGATCGAAGTCGTCGGCATCTTTGAAAACAACGTGTTATCGACATCGGAGTGCGCCGGAGGTGTGGTTTCGATCAGCGGAGCCTCTGCAGCCACCGTGACCGAGGTGCGCTGCGCCTCGATGGCCAGGCTGATTTCGAGGCTCACGGGTACCACGCTCCGAACCGTTAGGTCTCGATGGTGATGCTGGAAGCCGGTAGCATCGACCTCGAAGTGGTAGACGTTCGGGGGGATGTTCGTGAACTGAAACTCACCGGAATCTGAGGTCATAGCCTCACGCCGATACAGGGTCAGATCGTTGGACAGGCTCACGCGTGCGTTGGCGATAGGGGCACCGCTTGGATCAGTGACCTTCCCGCCGATAGTCCCGGCAGTGCCAAGAGATTGGCCGAACGCGCAAGGCCCAAGAATAAAAAGTGAGGCACCAAAAAATAGAACCACCAGAGCCAGTCGTGGCAGCGCAGAATTGTGGGCCTGCCTGTCACTCAAATTTGAAGCACAAAGATGAAAGCAAGTATGAAGCAAATTCATTGCAGTTCTCCTAAGCGATGGGTTTTGGGTCGCGTAGTGCGACAGAGCGGATTTGGGGAACTTAGGAGAGAGGAGGAGCGCGTGAGGACACTCGAGAGGGGAGACGCGAGGCAAACTGCGGGGCTTCAGATAGTGGGAGCTTTCGTGCTGAGTAGTCTGGCGAGGAGAGGGGTGTTACACTATTGAGCTGCACAACCCCCTGGCGAGACACACGGCAAGCGCCGCAGATCGGATCGGGCTTTGGGGGCGACTGCCATTGTGTCAGTTGCGCCTTAACTTGGCCTTGCCCGCCAGAAAGCGCGAGCTGGTCTCCGTGGTGATGCAGTTCCACCACAAAAAAGAGGTGGAACTGCGCCAGAATGGCAGCCCCAATCAGGACAGCACGTAGCTTGCGACTTTGGACCACCCCTGTATTGCGACTCAAAGCTCCTCTAGCTCCGCTCGCTGGAGCAAACGGTCTCAAGTGGTTCCATTCGATTGCATTTGACCCGGGTTTAACACTCCCGGGCAGCCCTAACCTCAAACTATATTACCACAAACCCTGCAACTTGGGGACGGCCCTATCCGGGCGTCGCCTTTGTTATTAGAGGATGCATGCCCCCAAAAGTTGGTTGCATCCCAGAGCCCTCCTTTTGAATAGGCGGGAGTCAGCGGAGTTACGCATCGCGAGTTCCCACCGACCCTAACCTCAGCAGCGTGGGGCTATGCCCGAGTGATTCGTCTGGAGGGGTACGTCGCCTTCAGGTTACCTGTTTGCCAAAACGCGACTCGACAGGAGGAGCCAAGTATGGGTCGTAGTGTTCGGTTGCGGCGCCGGCGTGCTGTACAAACTGGACGCAGGCGATCTCCTGGCTACTCCGTCAAGACTCAGACAATTTGGCAATGGCCTGTCTCAAGCCGCGCCAAGTCCCGAAAGGCGGGCCCCGTGCAGGTCTTCTAATTTCAGTATTTGACTCCAATTGCCCAGATTTGTTATACATAGAAATGGCAGTTCGTGCGGAGGAGTGGTCGCATTCCCCCGCAATTGTCTAAATGGCTCAAATGAGAACACTTAAGGCAGCCAAAAGACGCACCTTGGCGAACTCCCGCAAGCCCAGGTCGCGGATGGCGCGCACAGTGGTGCGATCTCGGAGCAGTTCGCGCCGGACTGCCCGATCGCGCGGTCGCGGAAGGGTCAAGCCTGCTTCCCTCGGCAGGATCAATAGACATAAGGGCATGTCCCCCCTGAATTCCGAAATACAGCGCGTTGACCTCCAATACCAGGCCGCTGTCAGGAATTTCGAAACGGCGGTGCGGGCCTTCCAAAAGCAGAACTTCCATAAGGCTGCGGAGATCTTTGAAAAGTTGGTCGACAGCGAAGTCCGCGATGTTGCCGAACGCGCGCGGGTTCACCTGCGTCTTTGCCAGCAAAGAACCCGCCGTCCGGCGACGGCTCCCCGCTCGGCCGACGAATACTACGCACAAGGTGTTGCCAGTTTGAACGGCCGCAACCTGGAACTCGCGGTCCAGCAACTGGGCAAGGCTGACAAGCTGAAGCCCAACCAGGATCATATCCGCTACGCGCTGGCGGCGGCGCAGGCACTACTAGGCAACCTGGACACGGCGATCGAGCATCTCGAGGTGGCGGTCACCTTGCGTCCTGAAAACCGCATCTACGTGCGTCGCGACGAAGACTTCCGGGGGCTTGCCTCTGATCCCCGCTTTCGGCGCCTGTTGCACCCGGCAGGATCCTAACAGGCTGCGGAAAAAGTCGTAGGTGGTGTCATTCTGAGGAGCCGCAGGCGGTCCTGAGCACAGTGAAGGAAGAGTCTCGTATGTTCATGAAAATGTGCAGGGCGAGATTCTTCGCGTAGTTTACTCTGAGCGGGCAGAGCGAGATTCTTCGCTTCGCTCAGAATGACAGCGAAGGGCCGAGAATGACACCAGTGAGGCGTTTTTCCGCAGCCTGTTAAGCCTCCGGCGCGACCCTGCCGCGCCGGGCTGCATCGAAGGATTCGTATCCCATGATGAGAGTCGTGGCCATCGGCGGAGGCACGGGTCTGTCGACCGTCCTACGCGGCCTCAAGCATCATGTCGCGGAACCGGCGCGCCCCGCCCAGATTCGGCCCGAAATCACCCGCCTCACCGCCATCGTTACGGTCACCGATGAAGGCGGCAGCTCGGGCCGCCTGCGGCGCGATTTACGCATTCTGCCTCCCGGCGACATCCGCAACTGCCTGGTGGCGCTGGCCGAAGACGAACAACTGCTCACCCAACTCTTCAACTACCGTTTCGCAAGCGGCCACGGCCTGCGCGGCCACAGCCTGGGCAATCTCCTGCTGGCGGCACTTACGCACCTCACGCATGACTTCGCCAAGGCCGTGCGCCTGTCGAGCGAAGTCCTGGCCATTCGCGGCGAAATCTTCCCCGCCACGCTCGCCGATGTGCGCCTGAAGGCCGTGCGCCGCGACGGCGTGGTCATCCACGGCGAGCACAGCATCACCAGGACGCGCGTTCCCATCCGGCGCCTGCACATCGTACCCAGCCGCTGCCGGCCCCTGCCCGAGACGCTCGAGGCGATTCGCGACGCCGACCTCATCACCTTCGGGCCGGGCTCGCTCTACACCTCGCTGGTTCCCAACCTGCTCGTGCACGGAATCCCGCAGCAGATCGCGCGCTCGCGAGCCGTGAAGGTGCTGGTCTGCAACCTGATGACGCAGCCGGGCGAATCGCGCGGCTATTCTGCCGCTGACCATGTGCGCGCCCTCCACCAGCACGCCGGGCGCAAACTCTTCGACCACATCATCCTCAACCAGCGGCCGCTCTCGCCCGCACTTTTGAAACGCTACGCTGTGGAGCGCGCTGAGCCCGTCCGCCTCGACCTCGACGCGGTGCGCGAGTTGGGCGTCAAGCCCCTGTGCGCCGATCTCCTGATCGAAGACCACGTGGCGCGCCACGACTCCCGCCACCTCGCGCAACTCCTGCTCTCCCTCGCCAAACCCCGAGCCCGCTAGCTCCTGGCAGGCAGTTCCACACTGGCGGGGTTGGTTACTCCGGAATTTCATACGGAAACGCGCGCCGCAGTTCTTCCGGGCGCTTGTCGGGATGAAAGCCGGAAGTGAGGAAGTCAAGCCAGGCCGCGATTCCCTCATCGCCCTCGGAGCTTCCGCCGATAACAGGCGGGGTAGTGTAGGCCGCGCGGGGAGGGGGGAAGGCTTGCTTTCCAGCCGCGCGGCTTTTCAACCGCGACGCACTCTTGGCGACAATCCCCTCGCCCGCGCCTGAACCAAGGGGGGGGAACCACAGAACTCCCCTCCTCGATGAGGAGGGGTTCGGGGGTGGTGGTAGGGGGCGCGGCCGAGCCCCTCCGCAATTCCCTCATCGCCCTCACCGCTTCTGCCGATAGCGATGCGGGGCGGGTGGTGCATACGTCCCTACGGCTTTGGTCGGGATGTATGCGACCCAGAAACGATATGATGTTTAAGCCAAAGCGGGGAGTTATACGCAGAGCACATTACTCCGCGGCCCTTCTCTACGAAAGGACCTGCTGGGGGGGCGCCGCTATGATTGCCGCGTGTCGCGTTTCGCCGTGTGGGGGTGTCGGGTTGTTCCTTCTTCGTCACCCGCCGGCTCTTCGCCACCGCGCATAACCGACCCCGAGCGGTCTACCGATTGACCGCGTGCGATTGCCCGCCGATCGACGCACGCGCCTTGGACGCGGGAAAAAAGCCATTGGAGACTGCGCCGGTAGCGGAGAAGCCTCAGAATGATCCCGCCCGGAGTAGGAAAGCTCTGCGCTATCCGCTTTAGCCAGGGACGAGAATTCCTCTCCCTTCGTCCAGTCCACCCTTACGCGGATTGCCGACGGTTATGCAATCGGGGCTCCCCGTCACCCTCATGGGGAACGCCATGGCTGAGCGCGATCTCCTGGACGCGGCGCTCGATAGAGGTCCACTGATACTTATCTCGTACCAAGTTTAACCCTTCGTCTCCCAGCTTTCGCCGCAGAGACGGGTTCCGAATCAGCTTGAGACAGGCTTGAGCGAATTGCGAAGGTGAATCTGCAATCAGAAGATGTCGTCCCGGCTCAACATCGAGACCCTCGGCGCCAGCGCTGGTTGAGACCACAGCTTTCGCATGCGCCAGGGCCTCAAGAATCTTGATGCGGGTGCCGCCTCCATAGCGGATCGGGGTGATCACGATTGTGGCCTGGTGATAGTGCGGTGCGACGTCTGGAACCTCCCCTGTGACAAGGACGGAACGACCATCGTGAAGCTTCCTGACCTCGGGCACCGGAGCGCGTCCCACAATCAGAAGACGCGCCGCAGGGGCCTCCCTCCGAATTAGGGGGAATACCTCACGAAGGAAGAACCGCACGGCATCAATATTGGGGGCATAGAACATGGCCCCCAGGAACAGAATGACAGCATCATCGCTGCAACCGGGCGCTGCCTGTGGACTTGCCGGAGGGGGAAGCTCAACGCCATTCGGCACGACCCAGACTGTTCGCGCGCCGCCCAGTGCCCGTCTGTCGGTCTGCGAGCACACTACAAGCTCGTAGGGGCTGTGCATGAGCTGATTCTGCACACGGCGCCATTTGAGGTATTCCACGCAATCGAGAGCCATCCGCGGATAGACCCCGGTGTTTCGCAATTTCCAGGCCAGCTTCCGGTCTTCGAGGTCATAGAGGTCCACGACGACCCGGCGGGAAAGGTGAGAAGGGAGCTTACGCGCGTTCCAAACCCCCTCGGCCCAGACGAGATCGAATCCCTGGGATGATATCTCGTGAACTAGTTCTCTGGCGCGTTTCGAATCGCAAACCTGCAGGTGAATCGGCTCCGTCGGATGGCAATAGCGAAGGAGACGCTTAACCTTGGACGCAAATGGGCCACGTCGATTATCGCGCCACCAGCCGTAGGACTCTGGCGGCACCAGACATACTTCTTTGCAGAAGCAGCGAATTCCCTCAAGTCTGAACCTCTCCTCCTGCATGCTAGGAGCAATGGCGACGAAGGTAACCTCGCTCACCGCAGCAACGGCCTTAAGCAGGTGATATACGCGCTGTCGCATTCCGGAAGTCAGCGGGTACGGGACAGAATCAGTGATGAACAGCGTTTTCACGGGAAGCTCCTACTTAGCACGTGATCAGCCATGACCGTTGCGTCTGCAATCTGCTTCATTTCTCCGCGGCCAACAGCGCAGCCGGGTTCGCGGGAGGCGCATACATTGTCTTTTATGTATGCGCCCCACGAACCCGCGCAAGATCTCTGCCACCGCGTCCTATCCACGACCTGTCCTGGCTTCTTAACTGTCGCCGACCTAAAATACGATGTCGGCGCCACCCGCGGTCTCATTGGTGAGAAAGGTCAGATCGGAGGATATTGCCGTAACCTGTTCATTCATGTTTGCGCAATATACTAGCAACGAGGGAATTCAAATTGTAATGTTTTTATGAAGGGGGGTGGGCAGGTTTTTGAATTACACGGATTGGGCATGTCCGCTCCCCCCCGGAACTCTCGGTATCCCCGCCCGGGTGCCATAGGCGTTAAATTGAGGAACTTCGCCCTGGCAGGGGCGGAATAGTCTGGCCTATAGCGAAAGCTATGACGTGTACGTCCGCCCTCGCGCGGCGGGGATCTTACTCGGGAATTTCATAGGGAAAGGCGCGGCGAAGTTTTTCCGGGCGCTTGTCGGGATGGAAGCCGGAAGTGAGGAAGTCGAGCCAGGCCGCGATTTCCTGGGGCTCGACACGCGGAGCGCGCAGGTCGAGCCCGCCGTAACTGTAGCGGTCGCGGCTGTAGGGAACCAAGCTCTTCTTGTAGAAGAAGACCAGGGTGTGGCCCGCCTTGGGCGAGAAAATCTTCATGCGGGCGCGATTGGGAATACCGTTGGGCAGCGGCGCGCGCGCCGAAATTTCCAGGCCCGCCCCGCCCGCTTCGACCTCGAAGGGGTCGGCGGAGGCTTCCGCGGCCGCCGCCACCGCGCCGGCCAGGGGAATGGCTTGGCCTTCCGCGCGGAGCTTTTCGGCGACGTCGGGTTGTGCCTGGTTCTGAATCATGTTCGAGCGGGACCGTCGAGCGCGGACCCGGTTAAACGGGTTTGAGCCACTCGCGCCTTAACAGGCAGCGGAGAAACCCGTAGGCGTTGTCATCCTGAGTCCTTCGCTGTCATTCCGAGCGAAGCGAAGAATCTCGCTCTGGGCGCTCAGGATAAACTGCGCGAAGGACCCCCGCATTTGAATTTCCAAGCAAATACAGAGGTCCTTCGCTTCGCTCAGGATGACAGCATCGGAGCGTTCTTCCGCAGCCTGCTTAGGCCTGCGATGCCTTGATTCCGTTCCCCGGCGGCGTCAGGATTTCGGAGGCCGTAATTTTCTTCGGCCGCATTTTCCACCAGAAGTACGGCCGCGCCAGCGCGCGGGCCAGTCCCATCTCCGCGTGGTAGAGGAACGAGGCGGTCGAGCGCGGCGCGAGATACCGCGTGTCGCCCGGCTGCACGATCAGGCTCACTTCGATGTTGGGTGTCACGTCGATGGGGATATGGTTGCGCCGGCAGGCCTCATACAAGTATCGAAAGACCACCCGCATGTCTTCGTAGCGCGGGGACGGCCATTGTTCCATGTCGGCGCCGATGGTGGGGCGGAAAATGCACACGGTGGGGAATGCGCCGATCCCGGTGATGTAGTCGATGGCCCGGAGCGTGTCCGCAATGGGCTCGACGCCGGCCACGATTTCGCCCGAACAAGAACCCTTACCCAGTTTCTTCGCAGTGTATTCGAGCGCGCGGAAAAAGGTCCGCTGGCCGACCAACTGCTGCTTGCCGGGCAGGAAGCGCGCGAAGTACTCCGGGTTATGGAACTCGTAGCAGAAGCTGAAGTGGTCAGCGCCCAAATCAATCAGGCGGTCGTACTTCCAGAAGTCGAGGGTGGGAATCAGTTGCAGACCTACCAGCGCGCCCACGCGCGACTTTACGGCTTTCACATAGGGCGCTGCTTCGTCCAGGTCCCGATCGGTCTGGTAGCCGGAATTGAAATGCACAAACGTGACGCCGGATTCCTCCTTCGCCGCGCGCGCCACTTCCACGACGTCCTCGACGTCCTTCGCGGCCACCTCATTCACACCCACATTCAGTCCCGTGGCGCAGAACTGGCAGTTGAGCGACGGCGAGTGATACCAGAAGCCGCAAGAGTTGGAAATGTAGATGCCGAGGTAAGTCCCTTGCAGCACCCCCACCTTGTGCATGGACGTGCCGCGCGAGGTGGCGCGCGTGTACCAGGCGGGCTCGGGGGGAATGCGCACCGCGTAGCGAAAACCCTGGCGCGAATCCCGCACCGAGTATTCGCCGCGCTCGCGCACCAGTTCGTAGCAGGACTGCTGCGCGAAGTCCTCTTCCACCGGGACGTTCACCCATACGTCTTTAAGGGGACCGGGTATCACCAACTCCAGCCCACTGCCCAGCCCCGCGCGCGTGCGCGCGATGAATCGGGCATCCTCTTCGAGCGAGCAGGCAGGGTCAATACGCAGGCCCTTGCAGAAAAGGTCGATTTCGAGCTCGCAGGGATTCAGCGGCTGGCAGGGCTCGGGGGGAACGTTCTGGCGCGACTCCGTGCGGGAGCCCTCCTGCGGCGCGACACGTGGTTCCGGGTTGGACATCAACTCACCATCCCCGTCCCTATCATGCCACGGGCCACCCGGACTCCGTCAACCACAACTGTGCGGGGGAGAAGCAGGCGGGTAAGATGCCTGCATTGCAATACCGTAATTCCTTGTTTTTTTAGCAAACATTTTTCGTCGTGTGTGTAGGGCCGCCCCTTGGGGCGGCCTAGGCCGGGGCAAGCCCCGGCCCTACAAAACCCGGCGCCGGGCTTAGCGCGAACTTCTCACAACGCTGGGAGGCTTTTGGGGGGCTACCGGAAGGGCGGGGCTCAACAGGCTGCGGAAAAACCCAGTTTGGTAACGGTATTGCATCGAATGAGGCATGCGAGGAGATGATGAGAAGCAACCAGCGATGTTCAGTTACATCACCTTGGAGCGGCGGGTTCCTGCGG
>Ga0187881_10000489_pt1 | contig 47677 bp, 40 predicted proteins | sample June2016WEW_19_1_2_FD_133017 | JGI IMG/M metagenome (GOLD analysis project Ga0187881, IMG submission 133017) | Peatland microbial communities from SPRUCE experiment site at the Marcell Experimental Forest, Minnesota, USA - June2016WEW_19_100 | ecosystem: Environmental > Terrestrial > Soil >... | reverse complement strand
CCCGTTTTCGGTTTGGCCGGCAGCGCCGTCAACGTCTCAATTGTCCAAATCGCCAAAAGTGTTTTTGTTTATCTGGGGATACCGTTCATAGCGGGCATCATTACGAGATTCGCTTTGATAAAGATTAAAAGCAGGGATTGGTATCAAAACAAATTCATTCCCAAAATCTCACCCATTACGTTAATTGCCCTTCTTTTCACAATCGTGGTTATGTTTAGTATGAAAGGTCAGTTTATAGTTTCGCTGCCCGTTGATGTGCTTCGTATAGCGTTGCCTTTGCTTATTTATTTTGTCGCGATGTTTTTTATTACCTTTTTCATCAGTGCAAAAGCAGGCGCCGGTTATGGTCAATCGACAACTTTGTCTTTGACGGCTGCCAGCAACAATTTCGAATTGGCTATTGCCGTAACAGTAACGGTCTTTGGCATTAACTCCGGCCAGGCCTTCGCAGCCGTCATTGGCCCGCTCGTTGAAGTCCCCGTGATGCTTATGCTTGTAAAAGTATGCTTAAAAATGCGAAACCGGTTTGTGGCGGCCCACTGAAGCCGGATGGCCGAGGCCTGGACGAGACGCATTTATTTCCCGATGCAAAAGCGTGAGAAGATGCGGTCGAGAATCTGCTCATCAATATTGTGCTGCTCTATATTACTTAGCTGGTTATAAGCGGTTCTGAGCATCATAGCCGCCAGTTCTTCGCTGCCTGCCTTTATTTCCTTTTCGGCCTGGACGATATCATGAGTCGCATTATTGAGCGCCTGCCTGTGCCGGGTGGTTAACGCGATACCGTATTTATCCGCCGAGGCGGATTTGCCCTGCCCGGATGTGGCGGCAATTATTTGTTCAGCTATTTGTATTTTTAAGTTGTCGATACCTGTGCCGCTATGCGCGGAGACGGGTAGAAAATCGCAGCCGAAGAGTGATTTCAGTTTTGAGAGCCGTTCTGTAATGGTCTTTTCCGAAAGCAAATCTGCTTTTGTGACGATTGCCGTGAGATTGGATGGGTTTATCAATCGGCTTATCGCAGTATCTTCGGCCCATTCAGGTTTTGTAATATCGACGCAGAAGACAACTACCATCGCGTTTCGTATTGCTTCAATTGCGGTCTGTTGTGCGAGTTCGTCAATTACAGTTTCGGCGTGGGTTGTCCCCTCGACGTTGCTCGGGGCAAGCAGCCCGGCGCAATCAAAAAGTACACAGCGACAGCCGGGGAGTTCAAATTCGCCCGTAAGAACATCGCGGGTAGTTTTTCGCTGATGCGAGACGATACTGCGATGTCTGCCAAGTAGTTTATTGAGCAGCGTGCTTTTGCCTGCATTTGGCGCGCCGACGATTCCAACAGCGGGCAGGTCAAGGGTTGATTCGCTGCGTATTGAGCCGGCTAAAAGGTCATTGAGGCGGCTTCTTGCCTCGTTTAATTTCACGATTATATCTGCTTTATTGGCGGTGGAGATATCTTCGGCGCTGAAATCAAGGTCCGCTTCGAGCCGGCTGAGAAGGTCGAGAATTGATTCGCGAATTAATTTTGATAATCGCCCCAGCCGGCCCGCCAACAGATTTTCCGCCGCGGCAAGCTGAAACGTGTTCGAGGCGGTAATCACTTCGTTGACGGCCTCTGCCTGCGCAAGGTCGATTTTATTATTTAGGTATGCCCTTGCTGTGAACTCGCCTGCGGAAGCGGGGCGGGCGCCGAGCTTCAGCAGTCGTTTCATTAACGCCTCGGTGATTGCCTGATTTGCCCAGAGGTGTATTTCAGCAAGGTCATCTCCCGTGTAGGAACGCGGCTGGCGGAAAAGATAAACTATCGCGTCGAGATTTATATCTGATATGCGGCAGGTTGTTATGCCCGCTTTATCAAAGACAAAAGGTGTGAACATACGGTGCAGAATGTCAATAACCTCAGAGCCGGATAAACGAACAATTACCCGATGGTCATTGTTTGGTGAACTAATTGCCGCGATTGTATCATTAGAGTTATACACATTCACTGAACGCTATACGCTGCTACTTAGATCCTGAAGAACGGTTTTGGCTTTGGCTTTTTGACTTTGCCGCCGGTTTTACTCGTTACGGGCACGAGGTTTTCGGTTTCCAGCAGTTCCTGTTTGGCGATGTGCTTTTTGATTATATATTGCTCAATGACGCCGCCGAAGACACTGGCCATAATGTAAAGGTTCAGGCCCGATGGTGAATTGTATAGCATCAACGGGAACATTACGGGCATCATAAACATCATAATTTTCTGCTGTTGTGCCGTTTGCGGGTCGGCGGTGGCCTGGGTGGGCATAAGTTTTTGCTGGAGGTAAAACGCTACGCCCATCAGAATCGGCAGCAGGTTAAACGAGTCGAGCGTGCCTAACAGGGGCAGCATTACCGCCTTGAAACGGAACAGCGCATCGGGAGCCGAGAGGTCTGTAATCCAGAAGGGCAAAAACTGCGCGCCGCGAAGGTCGATACTGGCGTAAACAGCACCGTATAGCGCAATCCATATCGGCATCTGCACCATTGTCGGCAGCATACCCATAATCGCCGCGGAGTGAGAGACGCCATATTTTTTCTGTACCTCGCCGATTCGGCGATTCATCTCCATCATATTTTTGCCGTATTGTTTTCTTATTTCTTTCACTTCAGGCAAGGCGTTGAATTTTGAGTATTTGCTCATCGACACCTGGCTTAGCCGGGTGAGCGGGTGAAGTATCAGCCGGACGAGCAGGACGAGTATGATAATTACGATGCCGTAATTGGGGATAAACGTGTAAAGCCATTTCAAAAGCCAGAGGATTCCGAAGGCCAGCGGATGGATGATTGCAGCAGGCAGCAGCAGGCCATAAAATCCATTGTCTGAACGAAGCCGAGGTTTTGATACATCGGTACTTTGTCGAACAGCGATTTATCCTTGGGGCCGAGGAATAACTTGAAGCTTAAGGTTTTGCTCTCTGCCGGGGCAAGCGTGATATTTGTGGTTTTAAGGTCAATGCCGATGGTTTCGTCGCCGCTGTTGAGCTGGTAATCGCCGTCGGGATTTGCAAACCAGCCGGACTTGTCGGTTATCCAGTTGCAGAAATCCATATTGGCGTCGGGTGTCGGGACGACGATGGCCGTGAAGTATTTGCAGGTGATTGCCGCCCAGAGAAAACCCGCGTTGTGCTCGGCGAGCTGTCTGCTTTCGGGTGTTGTGGCCTTTTGAAGCTTGCCAATGGGCAGGTATGTGCTGATGATTTCGCCTTTGGTATCCCTGAAAGCAGCGATTGTCTTTCGAGAGTCGGTCCTCGGGTCGTCTCTTTTTATGCCGGCCGGCCCTGTCAGCTCGAACTGAATTTTATGTTCATCGGAAGATAGGTTCTCTGCGGTTAAATCGCAGTCGAGGTCGTAATTTTTTGGGGTGACGCGGTAAGTTTTTGTCAGTTTGACGGCGGGTTTGCCCGTGGTCTTGTCTTTTATGATTGCCTCAAAGCGGGCGATTTCTGTGCTGTTATCGGTTTCGACGTCGCCGGCTGTCCAGTCGAGCTTGTCTAAGCGTAACTGGAGTTGGTTATCCAGTATGAGCAACCGGGTTGCCATTGAAAAGGCAGGTGTGCCGTCGATATTGACCGTCGGCGACAGTATCACGAGCGGCTGAGGATTTTTGTGGTCGAGGTCGTCAAATTCGCTGAGTTTGGCGTCGCTGATTGCTGCGCCGCGGGAGGTGAGGTCGATGAGGAATTTAAACCCGGTGTTCGGGTCAAGCGAGCCGAGGGTTATGGTTTTGGGACTTCCGCCAACGGCGCTGAAGCTGGGTTGAGGCGCTGCTTGTAAAGAGGATGCTTCTTCGGCTGCCAGGATTACGCAGGGCGAACAAAAAACAATTAACAACAGTGCCGGTATAGTTTTTAAATTCATATTTCTGTTTTCTGTCTTCCGTTACAGTTTTATCTTCCTTCTTCAAGCCGGTCTGCGTTGAAGGTATCGAGCTGCCCCAGCGCCCTGATTTTTTCGGCGGTGGTTTTATAATCGTATTCGAGGCGGACAAAATGCACTTCGTTTTCCTCGACGTAAACGTAGCTTGCACGGTTGTCGTGGTCGCGTGGCTGGCCCACCGAGCCGATGTTGATAATCGCCTTTTCGTCTTCGACAATCGGATATACGTTGCCTAATTCGTTGGGCAGGTAAAAATCCGGCTCATCGAGGAATACGCCCGGCAAATGCGTGTGGCCTACGAAACACAGGTGCTTGACCCGCTCGAAAAGCACGCGGACCTTCACTGGATTGGTATAAACATCGTCGGGGAAGATATACTCATTGATGGGCCTGCGTGGCGATGCATGGATAAAATCTATTATCGCCGCAACGTCGCCGAGCTTTGCCTTGAAAGACCTTCTCATGGGCAGTTTGCCTAAAAATTCCCAGCGTTTGTCTTTCAACTGCTTTTCCGGTTCATCTTCGAGATTGAATCGGGTCCAGAAGCTGGCCTGTTCCGCGCCATAGTTGAAATTTGTCGGCTCATAAAGTGTGGCGTAATCGTGGTTGCCTAAGACGCACCATTTGGTCTTGCTGAGGACCAAATCCAGGCATTCTCGCGGGTTTGCGCCGTAGCCAATAACGTCGCCGAGGCAGTAAATGGTTTTTATGCCGCGGTTTTCAATGTCCGCCAGGACGGTCGTCAGCGCCTCGATATTCGAATGTATATCACTTATAATTGCAAACATATCTCACTCACGGATTGTCGTTATACCATAAAATACGTAACGCGAATGTAACTTAATAGCAGAAAAACCGCAAAAAGGCCAGTGTATTTGTTGGTTTTTCGTGATTGTTTGCGGTCGGCCTCAAAATGCCGGGCCGGGTTCTATTTGGTTGCTTTGGGTAACGGGGGTGATATAATACCCCAAAATAATATGTTACTTCGATAAGGGGATTAACTTGGCTGATACGAATTTGCTCGAAGCAAGCGGATTGGTGAAAAAGTATTCGGGAAGGGCGGTCGTCAACGGCGTCTCAATCTCAATCGCCCACCGCAGTATCGTTGGCCTGCTTGGCCGAAACGGCGCGGGCAAAACCACCAGCTTCCGGATGATTATGGGGATGATAATCCCGACGGCTGGTCTGGTTGTCTTTGAAAGCAATGACATCACAAAACTGCCGATGTTCAAAAGGGCGCGTCTTGGCATCGGATATCTTTCGCAGGAGCCCAGTATCTTTCAGCGGCTCAGTGTCCGCGATAATCTTTACGCCATTCTTGAAACAATGGCCATTACCAAAGACCGCAGATATAGCCGTGCCGATGAGCTGATTGAACGGTTTGGCCTGACCGAAGTGGCCGATAGCGAAGGACGGTTTCTGTCGGGCGGCGAACGCAGAAAACTTGAAATCGCACGCGCTATGGTTACTGACCCGTCGCTTATTCTTCTCGATGAACCTTTCAGCGGCGTTGACCCAATTACCGTTCAGGATCTGCAAAATGATATTCGCCAGCTTGTCGCCTCCGGCGTCAGCATTCTTATTACCGACCACAACGTCGAAAGAACGCTCGAGGTTGTCGATAAGGCGTATATCATCGACCACGGCAAGGTTCTCGCGGAAGGTACACCGGCTCAGGTTATCCAGAATGAAATCGTCAGGAAAGCGTATTTAGGTAATAGTTTCAAAGGCGATGAGTTTAATTAGAGAGCCAGGATGACGATTGATGTTGAAAAATGTCATATAACGCATTACCCCGCCGAAGTGCTGGTGAAACCCGCGCTGCCGGTCGATAAAATCGACGATACTATTCGTCGGCTGGTTGATAAGATGACGGACCTTATGGTTGAGCTTAAAGGTGTCGGTTTTGCCGCCCCGCAGGCGGGTGTGCCGTTACGCCTGTTTATAATTTCTCTCGACGGCAGCAGGAATAACGTCCGTGTTTATGTAAATCCGACGGTTAAGGGCGAAGGTCCGATTGTTGAAAATGAAGAGGGCTGTCTTTCCGTCCCCGGCGTATATACCAAAATCAAGCGATACAGCATTGCGGCCGTTACCGCGACCGACCTCGATGGCAAAACTTTTACCGATAAGGGCGACGGACTTTATGCCCGCGCGTTGCAGCATGAGTTTGACCACATCGAAGGTGTTACAATTGTCAATCGTATGCCGACGATAGCCCGCATTACTTACCGAAAGCAGTTGAAAAAACTCGAAGAGGCGAACAACGACGCCGGCTCCTGAAAAACAGGAATCCCCAAAGACCAATGAATATCGTTTATTTAGGAAGCGGCCAATTCGGTTTACCTTGTCTCGACGCGATACTTGGCTCGCGGCACAAAATCACACTCGTTATCACCCAGCCGGCACAGCCCGCGGGCAGGGGACGTAAAGAGAAACCGACGCCTGTCGCCGAATGGGCAGCCGAAAATAATATAGCCGTCATTGAAGCCCCTGATGTGAATTCACCCGGGATTATCGATAAAATAAAATCCTGCAAACCCGACCTGTTGGTTGTCATCGCGTTTGGCCAGAAAATCAGCAAAGATGTTACCGATATCGCCCCCAAAGGAGCGATAAATGTTCACGCGTCGCTTCTACCAAAATACCGCGGCGCTGCCCCGATAAACTGGGCGATAATCAACGGCGACTCAGAAACAGGCATCAGTATTATCACGGTTGCGGAAAGAATGGACGCGGGTGATATACTCGCGCAATGCAGGACCGATATCGACGGAGAGGAATCAGCGGACGAGCTTCACGACCGCCTGGCGATACTGGCTGCGCCGTTGCTCATTACGACCATCGACCAGATTGCTGCGGGTACAGCCAGATACGTAAAACAGGACGACTTGACAGCCACCCGTGCCCCGAAGCTGAAAAAAGCCGACGGCTTTCTCGATTTTACCGAGCCGGCGGAATCACTGCACCGCAAAATGCTTGGCTTGTGGCCCTGGCCCGGTGTGTCTGCTCTTTATAAATCGCAAAAATCGAGCTGGGCGGAACGAGTTATCTTCGCAAAGGCCGATATCCTGCGGATGGATAATCCCGCGAATCTATCTCCCGGCACAATCGATGAAAACCTCAACGTCGTCTGCGGCAAAGGCCGTTTGCAGATTATGCAGTTGAAGCCTGAAAATTCTCGCCTGATGAGTTTCGCTGATTTCGTCAACGGCAGACGTGTTTCGCCGGGCGACCGGTTCGTCAAAATCGCGGATTCGACAAGCTCACCGCAAGAAGATTGATATGCCTGAGCCGAAACCTATAACCGCTCGCGGCGTTGCAGCCGAAGTGCTCACCGAAACCCGCAAAGACAAACAATTTGCAGGCGACGCATTAGACCAGTATCCCAAACTTGCTAACAGGCAAAAGGCGACCGACCTCGTCTTCGGCGTGATAAAGAACCGGCCGGTCATCGACCTTGTTATCGAAAAAGTATCAGGGCTTCAAATCGTGCATATACCCGGTAAAATCCTGAATATCATCAGGGTAGGAGTATATGAGCTTATTTTTTGCCCGCAGGCAAAAGAATATGTGGTAATTTGCGAGGCGGTCGAATACGCAAAGCGCATCGCCAATACCAAAGGAAGCGGGTTCGTCAACGCGATACTTCGCCAGGCGCAAAAACACATAATCAATCGTCAAAACCCCGCCGGGCAATCCTCGCTTCGCAAGCTCATCCCGCAAACGCCGAATACGGCCTGCGAATTCGATATAGAGATGCTTCCAGACCCAGACGAATTGCCTTGTGAGTATCTTGCCTGTGCGTTTTCGCTGCCCGGCTGGCTTGTTCAAAGCTGGTTCGATGGATATGGCCGGGAACAAACAGAAAAGATTTGCTTTGCGAGCAATCGCAGACCGAGCGTTTATCTGAGACCTAATTTACTCAAGACCACGGCAAAAGAACTTGCGGAAAAACTCAAAGCCGCTGAAATTGAGTGCGAGATTGAGCCCGAATCGCAAATGATAAAACTGACAAGTCCCAAGGCAATAACTGCATTACCCGGCTTCAATGATGGGTTATTCACTGTTCAGGATTTGGCCTCGTCGCAGGCGGTGCGGGTTTTGAAGCCCCAGCCGGACTGGCCAATTCTCGACCTTTGCGCCGCGCCGGGCACAAAGACAACACAATTAGCCGAGGCGACAGGCGGACGCGCTAAAATAGTCGCGACTGATATCGACGCCAGTCGGCTGAAAATGGTCGGCGAAAATATTACCCGCCTTGGTTTGGCAGGATGTGTCTCGACAATCGAATATAATGATGTTGAAAAGCAGGGCGGTTTTAATTGCGTGCTGGTCGATGCGCCCTGCTCAAATACCGGCGTCCTGGCGCGCAGGCCGGAAGTCCGCCATAGAATTACCAAAAACGACGTTAAAAAACTTGCTGAAACGCAGATGTCGTTGCTCTCGAAGGCCGCTGGTATGTTGAAACCCAAAGGCGTTATCTGTTACAGCACATGCAGCATTCAGCCCGAAGAAGACGGGCTGCTTGTTCGTACATTTATTAAGGAAAACCCCCGGTTTAAAGTTGAATCCGAAAAGCTGATTTTGCCCTCGGCGGAGTCCTTCGACCGCGACGGCGGCTATTCGGCGGTCATAATCGGCGAATCGATGACCTGATTTTTTGCTGGTTTGTTCTTGACGGGGTTCAGGTAAATTGTTAAGTGATTGAGAGTAGCCGGCGGAGTTACCGGCTGTTTTATGAAATTGAAAGGAGGCCATTATGGCAAGGTTAGCAGTTATCGTATTGGTTATAACGTTATCGTTCGTTCTCGTGGGGTGCAACGGTAAGGATGCGGGCAAATCACAGGCGGTGACTACCGCTGCTCCCGTGGTTGTTCCCGTTTCGGATGCCAACTCTCTGTATGCCGAGGCCCTTCGTCTCGAAGAGCAGGCAGGCCCCTTAAAGGTCGTCAAGGACGAGACCTTGTTGAAAAAGGCGCTCGATAAGTATAACCAGTTGATTAGCAAATATCCCAAAAGCGACAAAATAGCCGAAGCTGCCTTCAGAATGGCCGGCATTTATGAGTATCTTAAGGACTACACTAACGCCGTTCAGTATTATCAGAGAACCTACCAGTGGGATTCGCAAACGCCCACCCCGGCAAGGTTCAAGGCGGCGTATCTTCTCGATACCCAGTTGGCCAGAAGGGCTGAGGCGCTGCAGATTTATCAGGAGGCCCTGTCGAAGATAACTAAATCGGATGAGCACAGGCAGTGGGTTGCCTATGCCGAAGAACGGGTCAAGGAATTAACCGGGGAAGTCAAACCACAGCCGTAACCTCGGCTTGAATTCGTTCGAATGAATACTTCGCGTAATTATGGGCCTGACCGACAGTCAGGCCCATTTGCTTTTGACGGTCGATGCTGAAAAAACTTGAACAAAAAACAGCGGACTTTATCGCAGCCGAACAGCTTGCCCAGGCGGGCGGAAAAGTTCTGCTCGCGATTTCAGGCGGCGCAGATTCCACTGCTTTGTTACACGTCCTCGCTGCGCTTCGGCTCGATATCTGCTGTGCACATATCAACCATCAGTTGAGAGGCGACGAAGCGCAAAGAGACGAGGATTTTGTTATTGAGCAGTGCCAAAAGCTCAAAGTCCCTGTCACCACTAAGAAAATTGACGTGCGATATTACGCTAAAAAATCGAAACTCTCAATCGAGACGGCCGCGAGAAATCTGCGAATCGAAAATCTTGTCGATATTGCCAAATCGCAAAATTGTTCCTGTATCGCCACCGCTCATCATAAAAACGATAACGCCGAGACCATTATCGACCGCCTGATTCGCGGAACGGGCCTTCGAGGCCTGTGTGGCATCTGGCCCGCGAAAAAATTTACAGACGGAATCGTATTTATAAGGCCTTTGCTTTGTGCCACTCGCGATGAGATTATTCAATACCTCAACAGCCGTAATTTGAATTGGTGCACCGACAGGACTAATGCTGATTTCGCGTACAGGCGTAATTTCATCCGTCATCGCCTGCTCCCCGCTTTGCAGAAAAACTCTGCGGGCGATATTGTCGAAAACCTCGCTGCCCTGTCTAAAGCGTCTCGCGGATTTTATCTTATGATTTGCCGAACAACCGACACGATTTGGCCTGATGTAGCAACTGTTAACGAAAACACTATTGCAGTGGATTACGACAAAATTGCCAGTCAGTCGGCTGAAATCAAAATCGAGATTATCCGCAGGGTGTTAACGCGTCTTGGCGCAGGTGAGCAGGATGTTACCGAACGCCATTTCACAAACATATTGCGATTGCCGGATGATGGACGGTTGCAGCTTCCAAATCGTGTCGCGGTGCACAGGCAGGGTGGTAAAATTGTTTTTGAGAAACATCTTGAAACTAAACCAGCCCAGTCAATTGCGGCAAAACCTGTTGTATTAAAAGTGCCCGGAGTAACGCAATTCGGCCCCTATACAATCAACGCTGATATTATCGAAATCGAACCCAAAGACCTGGCCGGCTTCAAAAAGACCAAAACTAAGTTTGTCGAATGGTTCGATTTTGAAAGATTGAAACTGCCGCTGGAAGCTCACCCAAGAAAACGCGGCGACAAATTCTGGCCCTTAGGTTTAGCGGGCGAAAAGAGAGTTGGCAAATTTTTGACCGCCGCGAAGGTGTCTCAATCATTGAGAAGGCAATTACTTGTTATCACTGATGCTGAAAAAATAATCTGGCTTTGCCCAGTCAGGATTAGCGAACAGGCAAAAGTAACTGGCGGAACTAAAAAGGTTTTGCAATTGCGGATAACCCAAAAATAAAGTGCTGCGGACTAACTGTCCGCAGCACTTTATTAATTCGATTTATGGACAGTTTGCCTGATTTGGGTCGGTACACTGTAGCCAGTTCTCGGCTAATATAGCATAATCAAAAAAATCTATGCCATTGATATTATCGAGGTTGGCAGATCCGGCGGGTTGAAGCCATTGCTCGGTAAAGATTTTCAGGTCTTCCAAATCAACTGTGCAGTCCTTGTTCAAGTCTCCATCGGCGTACTGGGTGCCGGGGTCGCCGCAATTTTGGGGGCCGATATAATCTTGTCCCTTCGGGTACGGTAACGTGCCGGTCCAGTTCAGCATAAACGTCTTCGGTCCCAGCGTCTGGTATGGCGGATATTGATATTGGACCGTCTTCCAGTTGCTGAAATGAGGCAATTCGTCATCCATAAGCAGCGCGTGGGAGTGACCGAATCGGAAATTACCCATAAAATATGTCCCTGGGCCCGGTACGGGCTGGAATATAAGCAGGTGGTTACAGGGGTCTTCATAGTAGCTGTATCTGAACTGCCAGCGGTATTCCCCGATTGGCGGACCAGAAGAGCTGGCATAAAGTGAGCAGGCACAGATGACGTATCCGCCGCACATATTGGGTATGTTTATATTGGGGCCGCCTGACATGCCAAAATGTTGCCCAAACATCCCGGCACCTGGCAGGGGGGTTACCATCATCGGTGTCCAAAAGACAAGACCGATTGAAACCGAATTGCCGTTTGCGTCGTAGGGCACAACAATTTCCACGGTTATAGTGACGGTCGAGCCCTTGGGCACCGGGTTATCGCTGAGGTCCCAGCTAACACTCACATTGTTTGTATCCTCAAAGAAGCTCGGCAGATTATTAGTATCCCAGTCGATGGTGGTGCGGTAACTGAGGATTTGATGGTTGGAAGAGAAACTGTAATGCAGGTCCAGGGCACAGGGGTCGTTGCCGTTATAGGTGAACTGTGCCGATGTGACGAGTGTGCGAACGTTGGAGTTGTTGCCGTCGGCCGTGGGTTCAAGCTTTACAAAGCCATCGATGTACCAATGAGGTTTATTCGCATAGTCGATATACCAGCCGACGCCCTCATTGCAGTCGGCTGTATCGTTGGGATTGGGATTGTTGTAATCATCGTAAGTATATGTCTGTACCGCCTCATGAGTGTTCCAATAGTCGGAATCGGAAACCTTGACCTTTGCGGGATTGGAGTCGATGTAATTGGCATCGGCGCCGTCATCACCCCAGCAGGCGATGGAATGTCCCCCTATGCCGACATTGGCGTCGCAAGTAGGCCTGCGTATGCTCAGAGAAAGAAAAGTGCTTCCTCGCAGGTCGTTTCCAATTAATTGAGGCAGGTCAGTCCGGGCATAAGGAAACCGCTGGGTCTCGTCACTGGTGCCGAAAGCGCCGTATTTGTTGATGACTGTGTAGGGGTTGGTGTTCTTCCAGGTGTTGTAGTTCGATTGCATCCACTTTTGCATGGCGGTGTCGTCCCAGCCGGTATTATTACAGTCGCACAGATTACTGCATATCTCGTCGTAGATATCATCCGCGCGTTCCTGGACGTTGTTGCCGTCGCCGTAGCCGGCGCCCGCCAGTAAATTAGACGCAGAGGCTACCCAGCAGCTTTCCTTTTTGCTGTCTCCGTGTTCGGACTTATCTACATCAGGCGGTGGGTTCATCTTCAGGTAATCGGCACAGGCCAGTTGTATAGATATGCCTGAAATGACAAATATTGCCACACAGGCAACTATTGTGGAAAACGATAAATTTTTCTCGGTCCTCATAGTATTCCTCCTTTTTTTGTAACGATAATTTCCTCTTGCCTCGTTTGATGAAATTCGTGTCGGCTGGTGCAGCCGAGGCACTCATAACAATATACCACTGCTGTTATTCGGTTGTCAACAAAAAAATGGTTATTGCCGGTCGCTAAAAACTATCGCCTAGTGCTGCGGATTGTGCCTGATAAAGCTATTACTGCTCAGCGTCGAATAACTCCAGCCCATCGTCGGCAGCGGGCTTCTTGCTGTATTTCAAACCGAGATGCTCGCACGCCTGTTTGGTGATTTCCCTGCCTCTTTTGGTCCTGCGAACAAAACCGAGTTGCAGCAGATATGGCTCAACCACGTCTTCCAGCGTGTCCCGTTCCTCGCCCAGCGTTGCCGCGATTGCCTCGATACCCGCAGGCCCGCCCTCATATACCCCCGCCAGTGCCCGCAAAAACGACCTGTCTAATTCATCAAGACCAAGCACGTCAATCTGCTCCATCTTCAGCGAGCTTTCGACAATCGCGGTCGTCAGTTTGCCCTGTCCTTTTACCTGTGCGTAGTCCCGCACGCGTTTCAGCAGCCGGTTCGCGATTCTCGGCGTTCCGCGCGACCGCGTCGCAATCAGGTTCAGTGTCCCTTCATCGCAATTTAGTTGCAGCAGTTTGGCTGAGCGCTTAAGGATTAAAGTCAAATCCGTCGTATTGTAAAATTCGAGATGATACAGCATCCCGAATCGGCTTCGCAGGGGTGCGCTCAATAACCCTGCCCGTGTTGTTGCCCCGATTAGCGTGAATCGTTTAAGCGGGAAATTTATCGTTTTTGCGTGCAACCCGCTATCGACTGTGAAATCGACCCTGAATTCCTCCATCGCAGGGTACAAAAATTCCTCGACGGGCGTGCTCAGCCGGTGAATCTCGTCGATGAAAAGCGTATCGCCCGTGTTAATATTGCTCAAAAGCCCCATCAGGTCGCCCTGTTTTGTCAGCGCGGGCCCCGATGTGCACCTGATATTTGCTCCCATCTCGTTTGCGACCACGTTGGCAAGAGTCGTTTTGCCCAATCCGGGAGGGCCATAAAACAGGATATGTTCCAACGGCTCGTTTCTCTTTTTAGCCGCCTCAATCGCGATTTTGAGCTTGTCGATTACCTTCTGCTGGCCGATGCACTCGCTCAACTGCTTTGGCCGAAGCGAAACGTTGAAATTCTCTTCCGCTTCGTTTCTCGAATCGCCCGTTATGACCCTGTCTATCGCCATACAATCCTGTCTTGTGTCTTAGGTCTGTTGTCTTGTGTCTGGTCAGACCTCAATTCCCTGTTTCATCCTATACACCAAAGGCACTAACTCTTCCGCTGTTTTTATATCCGGGTGCTTCTTGCACGCAAGCTCAATCAGCTCCATCGCCTCGTTTCGCTTCTCACCCCAGGCAATCAGAATCTCAAGTGTTTCCGCCTGGTATGGTTTGAAAGCCGGAGCAGCCGCACCCGTCGGCCCGACGCCGATTGCGAATCTGCCGAGTTTGCCTTTCAGCTCCGCGATAATCTGCTGTGCTGTTCTTTTGCCTATGCCGTCAAGCGCGGTCAGTGTTTTGTCGTCCCCGTTTTCAATAGCGGAAGCTATACTGGCAATCGGTATTGTCAGCGACCGCAATGCCTTTCGCACGCCGATGCCTTTGACGCTGGTAAACTTGTTGAAAAATTCTCTTTCGCCGTCGCTGAGGAATCCGACTATCCTGGGAATAAGGTTTCCGCCGCCCAGCGACCCCTCATAGTATTCCATTGTGCAAAGCGTGATATTTGAGCCGATGCTGCCCGCCAGCGCACTTATGCAATACCCCGGCAGCAAAACCTCATACCCCACCGCGCCGACCTGCACCAGCGCGCTTTCGGTATTCAGCTTAACAAGTTTTCCTTCCAACCTCGCTATCATAATTGTTTAGCTCCCGAATTTATTCGGGGGTTTATTCTCATCATTTCCGCACAGCACATCGCCGCCGCAATCGCGTCCGCCACGTCATTCGGCTCAGGCACAGCCGACAACCCTAAAAGCGTCTTGATTGTCCGCTGCATCTGTTCCTTCGATGCGTGCCCGTTGCCCGTAATACATTTTTTTATCCGCGTCGCGCCAAAACTCTTTACCTCAATACCCGCCTCGGCACACCTCTGCAATATAACCCCTCTTGCGTGCCCCATCAATATCGCTGTTCGCGGGTGAGCATAATGCGAATACAATTGCTCCACCCCCACGGCATCGGGCTTGAACTTGTCCAGTATCGAGTCAATATCCTCTGCTATCTGGTTCAATCTCTTCTCAATCGCTTTGCTGGCCGTTGTGCGAATCACTCCGCCTTCGAGCAGGGTTGTTTCGCCCGATTTTGATTCAATACACGCATACCCGCAAACCTGCAATCCCGGGTCTATGCCGAGAATCCTCATTTCATTCTCCAGCCCGTTACTCCGCCGGGTTTGTCTTCGAGAACAATTCCGATTTCCTCGATTTTTTTTCTTAAAGTATCGGCTTTCGTCCAATCCTTCATTTCTTTTGCCATTTTACGTTCATCTATTAAAATTAATATGGTTTTATCAAGGATTGCCTCGTTCCAATCACTCCATTCACTTTTTTGCTGGTATTGCTCTTTGACGATACCAAGCACGTCGCCGCCGAGTTTGGTGAACATATTATCTATCGCGGTAAGCGTCTCACTGGTCGCGTTTTTGGCAACCTGTTCGTTGGCCAAACCTGCCAGTTCGAACATTACCGACAACGCAATCGACGTATTGAGGTCGTCGTTCATTGCTGCCTCGAATTTACCTTTCAGTGTCTTCAAGCGTGATTCAACATCTCTTGCTGTCGGGCCTTTGGGTGCGTTTTTAATCTGCTTTCTTACCGCGATGACCGCGTCCGTTAATTTATCGTATCCGCTCTGCGCTGCGTGCAGCGCCTCATCCGAAAAATCAAGTGTGCTTCTGTAATGGCTGGTTAAAATAAATTGCCTCACCGCGAGCGAATCGTATTTCCTGCTAAGTCGCTCGTGTTTTGCGTCAGGCGAATCGGCAAATAGCTGTTTTAGCGTAATAAAATTGCCCAAACTTTTGCCCATCTTCTGGCCATCGACCGTTACCATATTATTATGAAGCCAGTAATTAACGAATTGCTTTCCCGTCGCCGCCTCCGCCTGCGCGATTTCGCACTCGTGGTGCGGGAACTGGTTTTCAAGCCCGCCCCCGTGAATATCGAAGGGCTGTCCCAAATATTTTGTGCTCATCACCGAACATTCCAGGTGCCAGCCGGGAAATCCCTGTCCCCACGGGCTCGGCCACTGCATAATATGGTTTGCCTCCGCCTTTTTCCAAAGGGCAAAATCCGCCGGGTTTCTCTTTTCCTGCGATATCTCCACCCGTGCCCCGGCAATCATGTCTTCGACGTTTCTGCCCGAAAGTTTCCCGTATCCCTCGAATTTTGAAACGTCGAAATAAACCGACCCGTTTGCCTCGTATGCGTAACCTTTTGCGATAAGTGTCTTGACCAGTTCGATTTGCTCGACGATATGGCCGCTCGCCCGCGGGCTTATATCGGGCCTGACGCAATTGAGCTTGTCCATATCCTCGAAGAAACTGCGAGTGTACATCTCTGCTAATTCCATCGGGTGCTTGTGAACCTTTGCCGCCGCCTTTGCGATTTTATCCTCGCCCTGGTCCGCATCATCCGTCAAATGTCCCACGTCGGTAATATTCTGAACGTAAGTTACGTTGTAGCCGAGGTATCGCATGTATCGGACGAGAATATCGAAGCTGACATAGCTTTTCGCGTGCCCAAGATGAGCGTGCCCATAAACCGTCGGCCCGCAAACATATATCCCGACCCTGCCATCATTGACTGGTTTGAATTCTTCTGTTTTGCGAGTCAAACTGTTATATAATTTCAAAGTCATCTTCGATTCCTAATTTCAAATCCACAATCTGCAATCCGCAATCCGAAATTGCTTCTTATACCCTTTTGATTTTCTTTCTCAGCATCGCTATCGCCGTTGCCGCTATCGCCGTGCCTTCGCCGACTTCGCCAAGTCCCTCATTCGTTTTTGCCTTGACGTTTGTCGCGTTGAAATCGATTCCCAAAAGTCCCGCGATTACCCGTTTGATTTGCCCCTTGAATGGTTCAAGTCGTGGCTGTTCCGCGTGAATCGTTACATCGACGTTGATGATGTCCCATTTCTTTTCAGCTATTTTGTCTTTGACTATGAACAGCAATTCCTTGCTGTCTGCGTCTTTCCATTTCGGGTCTGTATCGGGAAATAATGTCCCTATATCGCCCATTCCCGCTGCCCCGAGCAGGGCGTCTATTACCGCGTGCAGCACCGCGTCGCCGTCGCTGTGTCCCAGTAATCCAAGCGGGTGCGGAATCTGTATCCCGCCCAGCATCAGCTTCCTGCCCTCGACAAGCCGGTGAATGTCAGTTCCTATGCCCGCTCGAAACTCAATTGGTTCTGGTTCAATCACAGCGTTCCCTTTGTGCTGGGTATGTCTTTGCCTGTTATTTTGACCGCCGCCCCTAATGCCTGGCCCAGCGCTTTGAAAATCGCTTCCGCGGTGTGATGTGCATTTGTGCCGTAGGGGACGTTTATATGCAGGTTGAATTTGCCCGCGTTTGAAAAGCTCCGCAGCATCTCCTCCAAGCACTCCACGTCGAAATCGCCTATTTTGCTCGTCCGGTATTCCACGTTGTAAACGCAGCTTGGCCTGCCCGACAAATCAATTGACACATTGGCAAGTGAATCCTCCATCGGCACCGAGCTGTTGCCGTATCTGTTGATGCCTTTCTTGTCCCCCAGCGCATTATCAAGGCACTCGCCCAAGCAAAGCCCGATGTCCTCGACGGTATGATGGCTGTCAACGTCGAGGTCGCCTTTGGCCTTTACAATCGTATCGATTTTGCTGTGCTTGCTCAGGTGCGTGAGCATATGGTCGAGGAACCCGACGCCCGTATCGATTTCGTATTTGCCTGCGCCGTCGAGATTCAGTGAGATATTGACGTCGGTCTCTTTGGTCTTTCTGTGTATTTTCGCCGTTCGCTTTTTCATAATGGTATCCTTTCCAGTCCCGCTTATTTTAACCACGGATTACACGGATTGCCACTGATTTGATTGCCGCAATAAGGCACAAAATGCTCATGTCATTCCTGCGGAGGCGGAGTCGATTAATGCCGGATACTCTAATTCATAGTGGCACAATAAAATGGGAAGGTCAACTGGCACACGTTTCATTTTATGGATTTGTATATGAAGTTCTTAAATTTAACTTTCCCATCACCAATAGAACAAAGTCCAAGTCGTAAACTTAAAAAGCCGCCGAGAACATTATGATTATAGCCGGTAACTTCAACGGAATTTTCTATTTTCTTCCATTTTTCCCCGTCAGTACTGTAAAACATATCAACTGTATTGTTAATATTTTTAAGACGAAGGAAAACGTGATTTTTAATTACCTTTCTTTCGGTAACAAATTGCCAGCCGCGAAGATTAGCTAAAATATTTTCCTTGTCAGCTAATAAGCCCGTAGATGCACGATCGCTGTAGAAAAGTACTAATCCTCCGGTTGCCTGGCCCTCAATAAACATCTCTACCTGCGCTATATAGGAATGGTCTGATGGGATGCAAAGTAATGGTGAGCAATCGCCTATAGAATGACCTTTGGCCTTAATATCTAAACCGTTATTATCATCAAACTGGAATCTGCTGGTATCGTATCCGCCGAAGAATTTCCACTGTGGTTTTAACGTGTTGCCGTCGAAGCTGTCATTTAAGCTGAATTCTGTATCCGAAGATGTTCCTGCGGGTCTTTTAATAGGTTCATCTGTTTTAATACCATCTGGTATTTTATACCAGCCGTCTTGGGTCCATTCTATGGGTTCAAGTAAGGTTTGACGCCCCATATTATAAAATCCGTTTTCATACCCGTGAAAAACTATCCACCACTTTCCTTTTGTGTCTTCGAAAATAGTACCATGTCCTTTAGACCACCATCTTTCAGAGCTGTCTTTCGTCCTGATGACAGGATTATAAGGCGAATTCTGCCAGGGGCCAAAAGGTGACTTTGAACGTGCCGAAATTACCATGTGACTTGTAGCAGGACCTGCTGTTCCGCCTTCTGCGGTTGTCAGATAATAATAATCCCCTCGTTTGGCAAGCTTCGGGCCTTCCATACAAAAACATTCGATGGTCCATTCGCGGGGTATTGGCCAGCCGCCGTAACAATGTTTAAATTCGCCGGCTACAGATAGCCCGTCCTCAGACAAAGGAACATACCCTCCGCTGCTGAAATATAAATATCTGTTGCCATTAGCGTCTGTAATATGTCCAGGGTCAATATTACCGATTTTCAAATCTACCGGCTCACTCCATGGCCCTTTAATTGAATCGGCCGTGACGACATAATTGGTGTTGTTAGCAGGAAAATAGATGTAATATTTGTCCTTACATTTAACCAGGTCGGGAGCCCAAACCGAACCTACATATTTGTGCAATGCATTTGTAACTGGTGTCCAGTTAATCAAATCGGTTGAATGCCAAATTAATAACCCCGGATAATATTCGAAAGATGAATGAACTATATAGTAATCGTTGCCGTCGCGCAATATACTCGGGTCAGGGTAATCTCCCGCAAAAATTGGGTTTACATAATAACCTTCACCCGTTTTATTGGCTAGAGTTTCGTTTTTTGACATCGGCATCGCCTGTGTTGCTGAAGATGTCAGGCAAAGCAGCACAGCCACCAGCCCCCAAAAATGCGATTTCCTATTTTGTTCCATAATCGTTACTCCTGCAGGCGATACATTCTCTGTGGCTAAAAAAATCCGTGTCCATCCGTTTAATCTACGGTTTTGTGTTTTTTGTGCCTTTTTGTGGCAATCTTAAACTGTGGCTACGATTTGTTTCAACGCTGATATAAGCGTATCGTTCTGCTCTTTTGTTCCTATGCTTATTCTCAGTTTATTTTCGATGCCCGGCAAATCCCAGTATCGCACATAAATATTCCGCTCCACGAGTTTATCAAAAATGCTTTTTGCTTTTCGCGTCTTATGGCCAGCGAATACGAAATTAGACGAGCTTTCAGGCAGCGTAAATCCAATCGCTCTTAATTGTTCGCTCAGCCGGCTGCGTTCTGCCTTTACCTTCTCAACCGTTTCCTTAAAGTAACCCTGATCATTAATCGCCGCCGTCGCCGCCGCAATCGCTATCGCATCTTCGTTGTATGAATCCTTGACCTTTAGCAGTCCCTCTATTATTGCTGGCTTTGCAATCGCGTATCCGAAACGTAATCCTGCCAGCGAATAACCTTTGCTCAGCGAGCGAAGTATAATTATGTTATCGAACTGTTTGACTAATTCAGTGCAATTTTGCTCTGCGAAATCTACGTATGCCTCGTCAATCAGCAAAACACCCTTTATCTCCGCTGCTAATTCCGCAAGCTCTTCCGTCTCTATAACTGTTCCGCTCGGCGCGTTCGGATTGCAAAGAATCGTCAACGCCGCTTTGGTCCTCGCTAATTTCGAGGGTAGGTTAAATTCTTCATCGAATGGAACTTCAATCGCCTTGCAGCCCTGGATTTGTGCCAGCACCGGGTAAAGCGAATAAGTCGGAACCGGATACGCCACCGGCCTCTTTTTGTCGCAAAACGCCGTAAACGCCATACTCAATAATTCGTCCCCGCCGTTGCATACCATAATCCAGTCGGCCTGCACCCCGTTGATTTTTGCTGCCGCTTCGCGAAATACGCTTCCTGTCGGGTCGGGATACCTGCGCAACTGCTCCGGCTTTATCTCCGAAATCGTCTTCAAGACAGCCGGGGAAGGGGGGTAAGGGTTCTCATTGGTGTTTAGCTTTACCACCTCCGTGGATTTCGGCTGAAACCCCGGCTCGTAACCCTTCATCTGCTCGATATTATCACGAAAGTAACCCATACCTGACATACTCCAAACCATAGGATTATATGCTTTTGACGGGGGAAGAAAAGCCCCCGCTGGTAAATATAATGTTCTGTTATTATAATCGTCATTCGAATATGAAGATGCTGATTAGAAACATATTGCTCGGCTTGATTTTATTTAGCGACATCTGCGGATGCTGTCCGGCAGATAAACAAGGGTCTCATTGTTGTTATCGTAGCTCCCCGAAACACTCCCCCAAAAACGTCGTCATTATGATTGCCGATGGCGGCGGGTTCAATCACTATAAATCCGCCGACTATTACAACTGTGGCCGTTCGCCCTGTCAGCCCTACGAGGATTTTCCCGTTCGCCTCGCGATGAGCACCTACCCCTATGGCGGCTCCTATGATGCCAACCTTGCCTGGCACAGCTTCGATTACGTCGATAAGGGCTTCACCGATTCCGCCGCTGCCGCGACCGCTATGGCCACAGGCGTCAAAACCCATAACAAAATCCTCGGCCTCGATATCGATGGCCGCCCCGTTTTGAATCTTTCCGAGCGTGCCAAACAGCTCGGCAAAACCGCAGGTGTTATCACTACTGTCTTCTTCGATGATGCTACTCCCGCCGGTTTCGTCGTCCACAACGGCGCAAGGAGCAATCTCACCCAAATCGCCGATGATATGCTCAACAGTAACTCCGTCGATTGCATTATGGGCGCGGGCCACCCATTTTATGATTCTGACGGCAGGCAGACACAGGAGCCGAACTACAGGTATATCAGCGAAAAAACCTGGGCGGCACTGAAAAATGGTTCTGCAGGCGGCAGCGCAAACCCCTGGACGCTCATCCAGACCCGCGCCGAATTCCAGGCCCTCGCAAAAGGCAAAACCCCGAATCGTGTCTTCGGTCTCGTACAGGTCTATGATACTACCCAGCAAAAACGCTCTGGCGACGCCTCAGCGGCCCCGTATCAGGTGCCTTTCACTCCAACTGTCCCAACACTCGCGGAAATGACAAACGCCGCCTTGAACGTCCTCGATAATGACCCCAACGGATTCTTCATTATGATTGAAGGCGGAGCAGTTGACTGGACCGCCCACGCCAACGAATCTGGTCGCCTTATCGAGGAAATGGATGACTTCAACAAGAGTATCGAAGCTGTCATCTGGTGGGTTAATACCAAAAGCAACTGGGACGATACCCTTGTTATCATTACCGCCGACCACGAAACAGGCCACATCACTGGCCCCGGCTCAGGACGAACGAATAAGGGCTTCGTTTGGAATGACATCGTCAGTAACGGCCCGGGCAAACTCCCCGCTATGGAATGGCACAGCAAGAATCACACCAATTCACTCGTCCCGTTCTTCGCCAAAGGCGCCGGTGCCGAACAATTCACTAAAACCATCGATGGCAATGACCCCGTCCGCGGCCCCTATATTGACAACACCGATATCGCAAACACCATTTTCGCCCTCTGGGCGAAGCGGGGTGATTAATTTAAAATTCTCTGTGGCCTCTTTTTTTTCTGTGGCTATAATATCTCTGTCCGCCTCTGGCGAGACCCGTTTCACCGAGGCGGGTCGCTAAACTTTTTTTAAGGAACATAAAGTATGAACCGTATATTCAGGTTTGAAATGGCTGTTAAAACAGGGTTGATGGTAACGCTCGCGTTGGCGGTGGTTTTCGCCGTCGGCTGTCCGAGAAAACAGGGCAAATCCTCCTCGCCGCCTCCCTCGTCGGCATCGAGCGAGAAGAAGCCGCCTAAACAGGACACCAATATTCAGCCGCCGGCTGAAGTTAATCGAAATGCGCCCGCCAAACCCGCCAAACCAGTTGTGGATAATAAAACAACCACCGTTGCCAGGACGCCCGCCAAAGAAGTCGTCCCGCCGGCTGCCGATGACCAGAAAAAAGCCGAACCGCCGGTTGCCGCCGAACAGCCCAAAGAGCCGACCCTGCCCGAGCTCGCTGATTTGAAACCACTCGATACCCTCGAAACCTCCGAAGAAAAAGTGGATTTTATTTCCGACTTCGCCGATGCCCATCCCGAATTGATACCCGCTCTCGCTTATAAGGCCCTCGATGATAACGACCTCGATGTCCGCACCGCCGCGATGGAGGCGCTCTCGGCAAATGACATCAACGACCCCAATGTTGTTTACGTCGCAGCCAAAGCCCTCAAAGATACCGAACCGGATATCCGCAAAAGCGCAATCGAGGCCTGCGAAAATGTCACCGACCCTGCCGTCGGCAAAGTCCTTGTTGACGCCCTCGCCGATGAAAGCGAAGATGTTCGCGCCGCCGCAATTCAGACCGCCGACCAGAAAGAGCCCGATGTTCGCCTGTCCGTCCTCAAGGCAGGCATCACCAGCCAGTACGAGGACGTCAAAGAGGACACCGTCTCTTCGCTCATCGACGCCTCCAGTCCTGCCGCCATGGATATTCTCATTACAGGCCTCAAAGACCCCAGTCCCGATTTCCGCGACAGCGTCAAGTCAGCTATTGATTTCCTCGTCTCTCAGGAATTCGACACCTACGACCAGGCCCAAAAATGGTGGAACGCCAATCGCAGTAAATTCGATGACACCCTGTCCGAAAAGGATTAACTCCGCCAAAGGCGGTTTCCTCATTGTTTAGCCCCGAAGTTTACCTCGCCGTAGGCGGGCATGCTTCGGGGTTTGTCTTTTAAAAACATTGGGATTTCGGTAATTGGAATTTGTTTAGGGTTTAGAGTTTAGGATTTTGACCCGTCATTCTCACTTCCGTCCTCCGTCTTCTGAGTAAACATGTTCCATTCCGGTCACCCCCAGCCAAACTGGTCATATCATCGAAGTCCCATTCTGACGCAATGACTTACGACAATAATTGTCATATATCTACGACCAATATGGTCGGCAATTGTTTTATGCCTTATCGAGGCCTCCGTAAAAATCGACTAACGTAACTCCTTTGCTGTAAACGACTTGAAAAATTGTTTTTTTCGCAGCACGGTCTGGCACGCCATTCGCTTTATATATTAGCGAAGAAAAAAAATAAAAACACCCGTAGGCGAATAAGCCGCAGAGTACTTAGGAACGTAAATGGTTGTTCTTGTCCAGGCGACAGTATTGACAGTGGGTTTAAACGGCAGAACTGAAGTGTTAAAAGAACTGCCGATAAGATTGATAAAAATGCAGTCAGGTTGTGAGGCTGCTCGTTCTTTGAAAAATGAAAAGGTGAACAGCGTAATCAGCAGATGGGATTTGGATGATATGCCCGATGGAAGATTTCTCAAATCTTTCAAAGCGGCTAAACCCTATATCCCTACGATTGCCCTTGTAAAGCCAGGCAGCAAAGCTCAGGAAATCGCTGCCAGGTCTTTGGGCGTCTCCGCGGTCCTTGCTGAAGACGCAACCGACAATGTCTTAAAAGACACGGTTGCCAATCTGCTCGGTATCCAGGATGGCGTTGCTATCAAGGCAATATTATTTTCTGCTGGTAATGTTGAGGAGCTAATGAGAGAAGGCTGATTCCGATGGCTTATCCGGCTGTAGCTTGGCGACTTCGCCGAGACCGGTCGGGGTTTTGAAAAGCCATCATCTTTCTGAGAGCACGCACGGCTTACGCCGTGATTAAATAGCTCACGAGGAGTTTTCTCCCCCCAAGCTGGGTTTGTTACCGTGAAAAGATTAAAAAATCTAAAGCGAGGTCAATAAACCCGGCACGAATATCGACATCCTGTCCCGTATGGGACGGGGTGATTTAAGATAACAAATTCTACACATATTCTCTCTCCCTTCTTCGCTGGATTTGATACTCTCTCTCTTCTCAAATCCAGCTCGTAACCATACGCGGTCAATCGGCCGCGACAAAGGTAATAAACTCATTCTCTCTCCCCTTCTTCGCTGGGTTTCGACTCTCTTCGCAACCCAGCACGAATACAAGCGTCCCGCAGCGAAACGGCGGGGCGAAAGTATAAAAGCTCATTCTCTCTCCCCTTCTTCGCTGGATTTGAAACTCTCTTCACAAATCCAGCAGTCTAAAAGCGTCCCGTAGCTTTGAGAACGCGGGGCGATAGTAATACGGTAGTGGAGGCGGGTAAAATAGTAGTGGAGGCGGGTAAATTAGTTCTCTCCCTTTTCTTCGCTGGGTTAGGTCTTGTTTCCAAAAACAGGCGAACCCAGCATGGCTGTTCGCATAATCGTTTGTGCGATTGTGCTTTAAGATAACAGTGTGAAAGTCGCTGGGCCGGACAGGTTAACAAACCTGTTCGGCCCAGTAAGTTTTTACCGCGGAAATATCGGGCCTGGCATCCAGCCGGCTTGCTTAAGTAATACCTGCGTCAGGAAAAACGCAGGTAAGGGATAAGTTTGGCAATATAACAAAAGGGAGTGTTTCTTATGGCAAAGATTTATGTAGCATTAAAAGACGTGTTACTGTTCCCCCTGTTGCTGTCTATTGGTTTTTTTGCAGCCATCATATTGATGAATTTACCGCTGGTTCGGGCGTTGTGGATGGAAGGGATTTGAATTTAGGTTTAGACCTGACATGGGTTTTATAGCGGTTGGCAGACCCTGTTCGACCCAGTATGTATAAAGATCAAATATTAAGAGGAGGAAGGAAAACAGTGCAACCTGAAAGGTTCTATACTGCAACGGCAGTATTCCATTTTTTTTCTCTGAGCGTCTGGGCAAAATTGAATAAATGCAATCAGGAGGAGGACTAATTGGCCCAGAATGTCTGTGCCGGGACTCTTTGTGGAAAACAAAGAAACGATAATCTTTTGAGGAGGAAAAAAATGAAGAAGGAATCAACAATTCGCGATAGTTTTAGAAGTTTCAGAATAAACCTGGTGTTTTTGGCATTCGTTTTATTGCTAATAGTTGAACCTTTTATTTCCGATAGTTTATTGGCAGTGCCTTTTACGTTAGTTGACAATGACACTTTGGGTTTCTACAATGATTCTCTTGGCACAACGCTTGACCGCACAAATCCATACCGTGGGACCTTTTTATTTCCGGGGGCAAACGTGGCGGATGGTGACCCGACGATTAATGGGGCACCAGAACCAATCCTGGTTTCAGCTGACTCTATATTAGGCCCATGGTTGAACAATCCTCCGGTACTAAATGCAAACTGGAACGACCCACAAACAATTCCGATGACATGGGCCATAAATACCGAAACGGCCATTATTTACAATATTGATGGTGGCCAATCCGGTATTCAGGATGTTGTAGCACACATCGGCGTAGATAATGGCGTTTATATCTGGCTCGACGGCATTTATCAATTCGGTGCTTTAGCACCAGGACCCGTTATTGAATTTGAATATAACGTCCCACTGCCCGATCTGGGGCCTGGTACTCACTATCTCCAGGTTTTAAGGGAAGACCATGGCGGCACTGATGGCTTCAGCATTCAGGTGACAGGTGTTCCCGAGCCAGCGACGATTTGTCTGCTTGGTGTAGGCGTTTTTGGCTTGATTCGCAGGAAGAGGTAAATTAAAAGGAGGAGGATTAATTTGGTGCGGAATGTCTGTACCGGTTCCCTTTGTGTAAAATAATGAAACGATAAATTTTTGAGAGGAGAATAAAATGAAAACAAATCGTCAACAACTCAATATGGCAATGGTTGCCGTAATCACGCTGGTCTTGTTGACCAGCGCCATCGCACACGCCGATAACATCTACGTGTCGTGTTGTTACAACCAATACGCCAGCAACGGAACGATTGAGAAATTCGATTCGGGCGGAAATATGTCAACCTTCGCCTCGGGTTTGGTCCCTTCTGGTCTTGCGTTTGACAGGAGCGGCAATCTCTACGTGGGCAATTATTATGACGGGACGATTGATAAATTCGATTCGAGCGGAAACAGGTCAACCTTTGCTTCGGGATTAAACACTCCTACGGGGCTTGCATTTGACACCAGCGGCAATCTCTTCGTGGCGAACTGTGGCGACAACACGATTAAGAAATTCGATTTGAGCGGAAACATGTCTGTCTTTGCTTCGGTGGACCATCCTGATGGCATTGCTTTCGATAGTAGCGGTAATCTCTATGTGGCCTGTTGGTATAGCAGGTCGATTGAAAAGTTCGATTCGAGCGGAAACATGTCTGTCTTTGCCTCAGGTTTGGTCGATGAGCCCTGGGGTCTCGCATTTAACAGTATAGGCAATCTTTATGCGGCCATTGGGGAGCAAGGTGATGAAATTGATAAGTTCGATTCGAGCGGAAACAGGTCAACCTTCGCTTCGGGTTTAGAAAATACTCTTTCAGGCCTTGCATTTGACAGTGGTGATAATCTCTATGTGGGTTGTTGGCGCAGTGGGACGATTGATAAATTCGATTCGAGCGGAAACATGTCTATCTTCGCCTCGGGCTTGAACAACCCGCAGTTTATCGCAGTGCAAGTTCCCGAGCCGGCAACGATGTCACTCTTGGCTTTTGGCGGGCTGTCTTTGCTACGAAGACGCAGGGCGTAAAAAAATTAGAATTGCGAATTAAAAATCAGGCCGGCAAATCGTGACGCCGGCCTTTTTTATGCGCCGTTTGCTTAACAAGCAACGATATACGAACTACGAAATACGATGAACAAAAAAGGGTGAAAGACCCTTCTTCGCTGCGCTACGAAGGGTGAAAGACGGGATTCGCTTCGCGGCTCGCCTTCGGCGTGTCGAACCCTGCTCTGCCGCTTCGCGTCAGCGGGTTCTCGTCCCTTATGGGTATTCTTGGATTATGGATTTTTAGAAACATTCTGCGCGTTATGAAGAAACAATAAAGGGTGAAAGACGGGATTCGAACCCGCGACCCTCGGAACCACAATCCGATGCTCTATCCAACTGAGCTACTCTCACCGCTATCATCCCCTATTTTACACTACCGTGGGCTGTAATGCAACGCCGAGATTTACGCCAAGTCAAAAACTGCGTAGGATGCCCCAGGATTAACGAACTCCCGATTCGCTGGTAGTTGCCGCTGAAACCGGGCGTTCCCTATGGCTGCTGCCTTGCGTATGCTGCGTATTAAAGCCGTAGCGTTCGGCTTAACCGTTATTTTCGACTCCTGATTATGTAAAATAACTTGACACCCTCCACAACAATCAGTAGAATATAATCAGGAGTAGGGTATGCGAATTTTCAGAACCACGTATAGGGCCAGGAACGGCCAGACGAAACGGGTCAAAAAGTGGTATATCGAATTACGGGACAACCTGGGAGCGATAAGGCGGTTCCCTGCCCTTATGGACAAGCAACAATCCGCGGCACTTGGCCGGCAGATAGAGCGGCTTGTGTCGTGTAGGGTAACTGGTGAATCACCGACACCGGAATTAAGCCGCTGGATTGAAGGGATACCCCGTAAACTGTGTAACCGGCTTATACGAATTGGCCTGCTCGACGCCGCCCGTGCAGGCGGTAAAAAACCATTGTCCGAACATCTTACTGATTTTGAGCAATACTTACTTGCAAAGGGCGATACTTCTAAGCACACGAAGCAAACCGTATCACGGGCGAGACGGATTATAACCGACTGTGGATTTACCCACTGGACGGATATTGTAGCAAGCAAGGTCCAACAGTTTCTTTCCGGTTTACGGGACAATAGTGAGAATATCAGTGCCCAGACGTTTAATTATTACCTTCAAGCGATTAAGGAATTTTGTCGTTGGATGGTGTCCGATAGACGGGCTTCTGAATCTCCGGTTCAATACTTACAAGGTCTTAACGTGCAGACCGACAGACGCCACGACAGAAGGGCCTTAACTGTTGACGAAATACGCCGGTTACTGGACATAACAGCAACGGAACCATTCCGTTTCGGTATGTTCGGGTCCGAGCGTAGTATGCTTTATCGGCTGGCAATCGAGACCGGGTTAAGAGCAAACGAGTTACGCACGCTTACCATAGCGTCACTTAATTTCGTTGACCATACAATTACTATAACCGCTATTTATAGCAAACACAGACGACAGGATACCATACCCTTGCGGTCCGATACCGTGGTCGAATTACAGGCGTTTATACACGGTAAGCTGCCAAACGCACGGGTTTTCAGTGTGCCGGACAAACCCGTAAAAATGTTTAGGGCTGATTTACAGGCCGCGAATATCGCCTACGTCGATGAATCGGGACGATATGCAGATTTCCACGCTCTGAGACATACCACAGGGTCCCTCTTAGCCGCTGCTGGCGTTCACCCGAAGGTGGCACAGGCTATAATGCGGCACAGTAAGGTTGATTTAACCCTCAACAGATATTCCCACGTTTACGCGGGGCAGACATCCGAGGCTATTAAGAGTCTGCCGGACCTGTCGCGGAGCGTCAAGGCTGCGGTCACGGCCTGAATTTCAGGTGTATTTTTGTCCGTGCTGAAAAAATTGTAAATCTCACCTAAAAATCTTCTTTCAGATAGTTATAACTCCATACGTATGGGGCACTTAAATAAACTAAAATTTTTCAAAAATGTTCCCGTTGATTGCTCTGCGAACCCCGTCAGGATGACGTTATCGCCGTATATAGAGAACAGTATGGCTCGGCCAACAAAAATATATTTAGGATTTTTCCCGTAAAACGATGCGGGGATGACGCTTTCGGAGGTATTATGGGCAGAGGTGCGATTTTTGTGCCTCTCTCCTACCCAGGATTAAAGGGGTAGGGTTTAGTTATTTTACATTTTGATGAGTATGCTACGCGGCTCACGCGGTCACTGACCCCGATTCAAAGAATCGGCCACTGGACACGGGAACGTGTAGTAAAATGTAACCAAGTTTTTAGCTCTGACCCGGTTATGAAAAACTGGTTCCGGCATCATTTTTCAGCCAGGACCATAAGGGGTTATTTCGTAAACGCCACAGCAATACGAGGATACATCGTAATGCAGCGTGTATGGAAGAACTTTTTATGGTCTTTTTTATTTTTGTTGAAAAATGATAGAACAGTTTAACGGCATCGGGACCCGTGTTGACCTCACGCCTGGACTACAGCAAGTCCTCAAAGTGTACGCTGCCACGAACGGGCGATGCACTAACTGCCTTTCGCCTGTCACGCTTGAAAAAGCCCACTTTATAGCAGCAGCTACTTGCCAAATTCTCTGTCCGCTCTGCTCGATGCTTATGCGAGTATTCTGTGCATTTCCTGAGACTGGCGTTGATGCAATGGAACATCTCGTCAACAAGGCGGTTTTTGAAGTGACCGGGCGGGTCCCCCGCCAGAAGAAAGTTTAACAGAAAAACAACTGTTCGAGATTTCGGAGATAATGGTTGCAGAGTTATCTTTATCAAAACAGTAAATTCTACGTAGGAGACATTCAAAAATGGACGCGAACACAGACAATAACAATAGTGATGGGACCGTAAATCCCACGGGCACAGGAACCAAAAAAGTTAAACGATTTAGTCAGACCGAATTAGTCGAACTGCACAAGGCATATCTGAAGAATATCCTTCAGTATCCGGCTATTCTTGGTGTGCTTTCCGAACAACTCGGATTATCCACCCTATCACTCCGAGAATATCAGGTCGGCTTTATACCAGTAACGCCATACGACACGGGGCCGGCCTGGGCATTCCCCGAACGCAACGAGCACGGAGATATAATCGGAATTACAGTCCGAATGATGGACGGCAAAAAGTTAGAAATCGCCGGGTCGAAACGCGGCCTAACTTATAGACCACGCTATGAAACCAGTGATTATGAAAAGAAAAAATGGCAACGAGTTTCAATAAAGCATCCCTGCGTTTTATGCGGTAAAGCAGACGGCTGTATGTATCCAGAGGGGGAAGCTGAAAATCCAGCAGCGGTATGCTGCGTGCACATATCAACAGGAAGTGAACGCCCCCTGGGTGTCGGCCACTTGCATATCCTTGATTCCGCCCGGAATGCACGTCGAGTTAAAGGCGGGATTCTTGGTCATAGTGACAGGCCCATTATAATTACTGAAGGTGCTACCGATGCGATTGCCGCTGCTGATATGGGATTTATAAGTATCGGCAGGGCAAACGCGGCAGTTAATAAAGAGAAGGAAGCGGACCTTATTTCACTGGTTAGGGGCAGGTCTGTTGTCATTGTAGGCGACAGGGACCCAAAGCACGGCATTGGCCAAAAGGCGATGAACGAGTTATTCATTATTTTACGTGAGGAATGTTCGTCCGTTGTTAAGGTACTGCCGCCGGAAGGAATTAAAGACCTGCGACAATGGCTCGCCACAGGACTTAAACAAGACGGGTTATTAGAGTATATTAAAGTAAAAGGAGACAGCAAATTAAGTGAGGGTGTCTTTGAAGATAATCAGGCAACAACTGTAGGTGCTGAGATTCTAAAAAGCAGGTGGACAGATAGTAAGGGCAGATTGACGCTTGCCAAGTATAAAGGAAATTACGTCGAATATATCGACGGACGGTATCAGGATATTGTTGATGAAAACGAATCGCTACGGTGTGAGGTCCTACATTTTTTAGCGAATAAAAAATATGTTCATCCTGACGATGGTAAGATTAAACCATTAAACCAAACAACTCCGCTTATCCGCAACACTATATCGGCTATTAACAAGTCGATTCTCATAAAAGAGGACGCCCCGTGCTGGAGAGACGCCAAAGACGGTAATCCAGACCCCAAGAAACTTGTGCTGTTCAAAAACGGGTTTATCGACCTGAATGAGTACCTGAGCGGGGACATTATACTGCACGACCCCACTCCTGAGTTCTTTTCGTCTAATGGATTAGACTACAATTTCGACCCCGATGCTGAGTCCGAAATATGGAATCAGTTTTTGAAAGACGTATTTGAAGGAGACGAGGAATCAATCACCCTGCTGTCACAGTGGTTTGGCCACTGCCTTGTACCGGATATGAGACGTGCTCGGCAGATGTTTTTATTCGGAAAACCGAGGACCGGCAAGAGCACAATGCTTAAAGCGATGATGGGTATGCTCGGAAAAAATAACTATGCCGCCGCCAGTTACAAGGACTTAAACGAGTCGTTCGGGTTGGAAGATTTACCGGGGAAATTGGCAGTAATAACCGGCGATGATAACTCGTTAGGTTCGCGGGAAACAGATAAGGTTCTCGCCTTGATAAAGAGGGTAACGGGCGGCGACCCGGTAAAAATCAACAAGAAATTCCAGCACAAATACACTACCCAATTATCTTGCCGCTTCACCCTCGCAATGAACGAACTGCCGGCTTTTACCGACGAAACAGGGGCGTTAATTGAACGCACTCTTATTCTCTTTTTCAACAAGTCCTTTGCAAAAAGTCCAAACCCTGATTTACCGGGCATACTACAAGCTGAGGCCGCTTCTGGTAAGTTAATCAACTTCGCCCTTCGGGGATTAAAACTGTTGGAACAGCAGGATAAGTTTATCGAACCGCGGCGTTCAAGAGAGATATTAAGGGAATTTCGGGGGCACGTTAGCCCGATTATTGAGTTCATCGAGGACTGTATCGACACCAGTGACAATGGGAGTGTGTTACCGACGAATTTTCTATACGACGTGTGGTGCTGGTGGTGCAAACCAGAGAACCGATTTCCTGGATATAAAAACACATTTATTAGAAACCTGTTGAGTTACTTGCCCGATGTTACACAATGCCGGCCACAAAAAGAAGGTGAAAGGGTCAGGTCTTTGGGCGGCATTAACCTCACGGAAAAGACCAGGAATGACTTTACAACAGGGAGCAGAACATGATGACTACAAAACTAAATCCGGGTAATAATATGGCGATAAAAGAGAACCAGAATATGATTACAAATCATAAAAACTCTGAGGTATTAAAAGACAATTCTCCGTGGGAGATTATCCCGGCCTGGCTACGGCAGGAAAAGAGCATAAACGACAAGCTGATTTTCAGAGTGTATGCGGGCGTTTTCGTAGAATACGACGGCACGTGTTATCGAGAGGTGCCGAGAAAATCAGTGTATAACCAAATTGAATCGTTCTTGTTGAGTAAGTTTTATAAATATGGTTACTACAGAGAGGACAACGGCGATGATGACCCCAACGACGCTACAAAACCATTTAATCCTACTCCGACTTTAATCAACGAAATAATTGAACACCTGCCGGCGTATTGCGAAATTAAGAGCGATGCTCTTGATAATCAACCATTTTGGCTCACAGATAGCCCCGACAACCCGATTGCTCGACACCTAATATCCTTCAGAAACGGCCTGCTCGATTTCGACCAATATCTCAAGGGCAAAATGGTAGTGTATAAACACAGTCCAGATTTATTTGTTGCGTCGTCTTTGCCCTATGACTTTAATCCTGATGCACATTCAGAGACGTGGGACTATATAATAGAATCGGGTCTATTTGGCTACGGCAGGAAAAAGATTCAACTGTTATCGCAGTGGATGGGATACAACCTAATGCCTGGTTTATCTTATGATATGCTCCTGATTCTTACCGGCAAATCAGGACCAGCAAAGGATTTAATCATCGACACAATGCAGGCAATGCTCGGATACTCTAACTGTTTGACTACCTCGTTTCAAGCTATCGCCGGTCATAGAGGATATAGGACACTATTCGGCAAATCGTCTATCGTTGTGAAGGACAGTGACACTCCGACAAAAAGAGTGCCCGGCATAGCATTAGACAAGATAATGCAAGTGGTGAAAAACAGACCCGTGAACATCGACCCGAACTCGCCGAACCTGGTTAAATTGCCCTGCAAATTTACCGTAGTCACCGATAACGTCCCGATATTTAGTGCCGGCAAAAGAAATACCTTGGATTATTACACCAGAATCCTCACGCTTAATGAATCCCACGATGAAGAAAGACGCCCAAGACTGAGACAGGCACTTATAGAGGACGCGGAATCAGGCAAATTGATAAACGTCGCCCTGAGGGGGCTGGCGTCACTTTTACAGGAACCAGGGGGATTTGTCGGCCTATACGATACTGAATTGTCCCCGTCCGTGGTGGGGCCACGGTCAGTACCAATGGCCAGTTTTGTAGCCGATTATATTGTGCCAGACCCCAGTTGTCGGGTGTCCACAGACGACCTTTACACTGAATGGATTAAATTTTGCGAGAAAGAAGGGATTAACGCGGGGGCCAAAAATGTATTCGTTAAGAATTTTTGGGAGACCCTGCCCGATTTGAAAATGCGTAAACCGTTAATATATGAAAAACGTGTTAAGGTATTTATGGGCATAAGACCGCGTAATTATAAGAGGTCCCGATATGTTGCTGCTTAACGACCTTATATGCTCCTACATATACGGTTTACTGTTGTGGCCGTCCCCGGTCCGCGTTCACTGGGGGCGGTTCTTTGAAAATGTTAGGGCGGATACCCTATAAACTATATCGTTATTTCTCAATCAGAAGTGGAGAATAAAATAATGGCGAATGCAACGGCAAATTATAGTAACTGGCTTAACACTATGAAAGGTGCCCAATCTACCCTACAGAATGAGGCCGACATCTTTGCTCCGGGCGGGTCATACGGAGCGGGGCAGTACGCTACGATACAAAGTCAGGGTCAACAGGCCCAGGCATCTGCTCTGGCTAATCTGGTATCTACTGGTATGTCCAGCGGCACTAATGCTCTTGGTGCCAAGGCAAGAATTTCATCTGATATGACTAAAGCAAAACTTAGCGTTGATGATGAACGGTCTAAGATGTACGCCAACGTCCTGACCCAACTGGCCGGTCTCAAACAGAATATGGCCGGTGGTATGCAGGGATGGGCACAATTAAATCAGCAAAAGAACCTGGCCACACAGCAAATGGACTTACAGAAGTGGCTGACTACAACGAACAACGCCCTAAAAATGAATCAACAAACATCGGCTCAAAATGCAGCACAAAATGCCCAGACTCAGGCATTTTTAGGGTTTGGTGTCCCGAATACTGTAGGAGACAATATATGGGGACCGACAGTTAAGGGCGACCCGAATTATGGTATCACGAACCCGAATACAGTCGGCGGGGCCGGCAATACCGGCGATGGTCAACAGGTGCAGGGTGTAACGAGATAATAATATGTGAGTCGTGGTCGAAGAAATATGCCAATAAGAGGTCCAAAATATGTTGTAACACCCGGCGACTGGCAACAGGTTCAGATAGATTTAAATGACCTGTGGGATAGTCTGACTGCGGCCATAAATGTTTCTACGGGTGGTATTGTAACGAACCACAATGATTTATCGGGTCTACAGGGCGGGACTACAGGACAGTATAAGAGCGACCCTAACAATGAACCTACGGGGATGGTTCCGTTTGTTGAATAGCGGCTATAAAAGGTCAAAAACTCTTAAAGGAGATATATAATGAGCGTGGCCGCGATTATAGATGTTGAAAGAGTCGGCACTTTTCCAGGGACATATTCTGGAACTATGAATTTAACACTGGAGGGAATGACCTGGGTAGGGACAGATGGTGCGTATAGTATAGACTACAATCCTAATTTCGGTGGCAATAGTGATGTTATAGTATACGGACCTGATTTTGATTTGTTTAACGCCGAAGTGGCGGGCGTTGACCAGACCTATTTTGACAGTCCTTTTCCGGGGGAACCTGATTTTACAGAGAGCGGGACCGTGACTATTACCGGCTATCCACCGGAATCCACGATAGCTGTTCCTGATGTTGTAGGAATGGCTCAAACTGACGCTGTTACTGCAATAGAGAACGCCTCCTTAAATGCGGGAACCGTAACTACGCAGTACAGTAGCGTGGACGCGGGAAAGGTCATTAGTCAGGACCCTATCGCTGGCACCGAAGTAGCCGCGGATACGGATGTAAATTTAACAGTGTCGTTAGGTATGCCCCCGAAGGCGACTAATCCGACACCTGCTAACGGGATAACAGGAGTTTTATATGGAACAAATCAACTCGTTTGGAGTGTACCGATATGAGTATTGTAAGTAACGTATATATAAACGGTGTGTATCAGGGACAGACTCCTGACACATTTTGGCCCCTAAATACCATAATAATATCTGAAGACGACAGCCGCAACGGTGTCGCTTGGGGCGGCATCTATAGCTGGCGTATAGACACTCACGATACTGCGTCGGGACTAACCACTACCGGAGATACCTGGGGGTTTACGGTACAACCTGTACCCGTTCCTTTTGCCCCCAGTCCCATCGTTCCTCCTCGACCCAGTCCTTATGACCCCAACGCAATTTGGGACCCGGCATCAGGGAAATGGACAACAGGACAGGCAGCAGGCGGTGGTGCGTATAAAGACGTAATTATTTTGATTGGCGGCGGTGGTGAAATTTTTTACGGGGACGTATAAAATAATTCAGGCGGCTGCTACTGTCAGGCATCCAGACAATACTCGGCCAGGTGATACGAGTAACAGGCCACCCCCCAACTCGGTAAAACTGTTACGGTAACAGCGGCCTGCTACCCTCCAAAATTTTTTATATAATTTTTTTAACCGGGGGGACCCAAACACATAACATCTAAGGGGTGGGGGTCTAAATTTTTTATATAATTTTTCTAATCGGGGGACCCTATCAGTCGGTGAAATGCGAGACCCTATCGCCAGCAACTTTGGACCCGGCACAAATTTATTTTTCGGCGTGGCCCGGCGTCCAAGAGTGGCCGGTAGGGTCTCGGTTATTGGACTTTGGAAGGTACCTACCCCCGCCCCCTGACAGGACATATTATCAGACCATACCGAGCAAGGGGGGTTATCCGGCCTCTAAACTTTACAGGCGGTTTTTTAAGAACCGCATTTTTAGAGGTTCCAAAGAGCATTTTGATTTTTCACCGATTTGCCCGCGTCAACACCAGCCGCAAACGCCAATTTCCCGATAATCTGTCCCTTGTTTTCAGCCGATATAATCTCCTGGCGAGATAGAATCCCTCAACACCTGACAAACACTACTTCGTCGAGAACAATCAAGATAACTTTACTAAAAAGGTAAACGGATATGACAACGATAGACCCGAATATATTCGAGAACGATTCACCTATCGCCATTGCTAATAACTGGCTTAATCAAAAGAAAACAGTGACCGGCAGCATAACTTTGCGGTGGTATCGAGACGAGTTTTATGAATTTGAGGACGGGCATTATCAGCACAAGAAGAAAGACCAGATAAAAGGCGGTTTGTATGAATATCTAAGCAACAAATCCTATATAACCACCGCACGCAGAGAAATAAAACCCTACAATGTGACTAAAGCAAAAATCTGCCGCATCCTTAATGCGTGTAAGGACCTATGCCGCGTCGATGTCGCCGCCCCGGTCTGGCTCGGCAAAAACGAGAACGACCTGAATCCGTGTATGTTACTCGCTTTTCGCAATGGGATTCTCGACATTGATAAATACGTGACGGGTGAGATTGTATTATATCCGCCGACCCCAGACTTTTTTACCGTAAACGCATTACCCTATGATTTCGACCCGACTGCTGAATCGGGGTTATGGAACAATTACTTAAAAGACGTGTTCAGGGGAAACCAGAAGAAGATACAGTTACTCAGCGAATGGATGGGTTACAACTGTGTCCCGAATATATCGCACAGCAACCTGATGCTTTTCGTCGGCCCGACGGCATCCGGCAAAACTACTGTTGCTAATACAATGGCTGCTATGCTCGGCCCCAACACCGTTCCGTTTTCTCTCAATGATGTCCGTGCGTTTGATTTTCTGGCAAGCGGTGTGCTGTCAGCGGCAGGCACAGTTTGCTTTCCTATCACGTTAAAAAGGGCCAAGTCGAATCTTCAGAAGATGCTTCATATAGTAAAAGGTGACGCAATAGATGTCCACCCAAAGTATAGGCCGGCGTTATTATCAGTTAAATTTCCCTGTCACTTTACCATTATGACGCGGAGTCCGTCTGTGTTTGGTGGGTATGAACAGGAGATAATGAACAGGGCGAACATTCTTACATTTCCTAATTCGTATGCGGGCCGTGAAAATCGTATGCTTAAAGGACAGCTTAAAGCCGAGGCCGAAGCTGGCGGGCTGATAAACTTTGCTCTCTGCGGTCTTAAATCGCTGTGTCAGAACAAAAAATTTACTGCCCCCGGCTATTAACTAACAGACCGTAAAGGAGTGAGCAATGAAAACTATCTTGCACAAGTCCAAATCCTATGCCATAGAGGCGTTGCAGTTAGGCGGCAAACAGATGCTCTGTGATATTATCAAGTGGACCATAATTATGGTCATAACTGCTGTGATATTCTTGTGTGTCCACCACATTATCTGCCCGAACGGGTGGAATCCACTCCTTGAAGTAAACGGACAACTTGCGATTACACACTACCAGGGTCAATAATAAGCAATTGAGCCGACAACCACGACCGTGATAAATGCCTGTATCGTCCATAGTTGACCGGGTGTTCGGACAACGATATAGCCCCTGCTAATCAGGTTGGTAGTTAGTAAGCCGGGGGGATGGTTATAATGATTATATAATCGTACCGCTATAATCGTTACAAACCTATCTCAGAAGGCACGACGACCAGGACCAACCCCCCATTTCTGCGTTTTTAGTGTGAAAACGCACTATGAACTGTAACTGTCTATATTATAAGGACTTACGCTCTCTTTTTTGAAAAAGCGTCCAGGATGGACACAAAACCGTCCAGGATACTTTTTGTCGTAAGTCCTTATGGCATAAGGGGCTGTCCACGATGACCACGATGACCACTACTTTTATCCCCCCCTTATACACAATATACATATCTATCCATATACCTATACCTCCCCTATATCTCTGTTAATTATTCCCTCTATATACTACTATATTCTATGGACATCCTGGACATCCTGGACGGAGTGGATTATTGAGCTAAAAACCCAGAAAAACCGTCCAGGATAAGCGTTTTTGAGAAATGGACATCGTGGACGGTTTTTGGTATCGACCAGAAACCGGTTGTGTATCGACCTGATAAGTGGTCCGGCATATCCGGCGTTGCCTGATAAGGTATCGGCCAGGTAAACCATGTTTTCGGGGGATAAACCGCCGAGATATGCACCAAGTCGCGTCTTCTGATTATTCGTAAGTCCTGCTGATATAGTGGTTTACGAACCCGCGACCCTCGGAACCACAATCCGATGCTCTATCCAACTGAGCTACTCTCACCGCTACGATTGACTATTTTACACTCATTATCGATTATTTGCAAGTTTCCCTGTTTTTTGAACATTGGTATTTTGGTAATTGGAATTTGTTTCGGATTTAGGATTTTGAGTTCCCTTCCTGTCCGCTGTACGCTATACGCTTGTCTTGTTAGCGATGGCCGAGTAATCTCGCGGGTAAAAAGAGGATGGCCTTGAGCAGGGCAATAAACGCCTCCGCGGCAATACCCACGATACGAAACGGAATCGACAAAAGCCACACAAAAGGCCACAAAATAAGCGCTAACAACGCTATAGGCCAGCACAGCACTAGCAATATCGCCCACAACAGTAATATGAGTAATACCTTCACCATCTGTCTCCTTAAATTGCCCTGCCCAGGTATTATAAGGCAAAAGTGAAAAGGTAAAAGTAAAAAAGCTTAGTGACTTAGGGGCTTTGTGGTAAAAAAGGAGAAACGAAACGATTAGATGGTTTTTTAAGGTAAAGACAAATGTTTGGCAAACACGGTAAAGATGGTTACAACGAACCCCTTAAGGGTATCAGGCAAAAGACACTTTGTTTTGGCGAGTGCACATTGATGACCGAATTTCTTCTCGATAAAAATAACATCCTGCCGATGCATAGCCATCCCTACGAGCAGACGGGCTATCTTGTCAAAGGCCATATTCTGCTAAAAATTGGAGATGCTCAGCACGATACTCACCCCGGCGATTCGTGGTGCATCCCCGCCGATGTCCGCCACGGCGCACAAATCATCGAGGATTCCACGGCAATCGAAATCTTTTCTCCCGTCAGGGAAGATTATATTCCGAAAGAAACGGGTTAACATGTTTAAGTAATTTGTTTTTCGTATAGGGTAAGTCGTTCACCTAATACAGTGACTTTGCCAACCGGCTTGAAACCATACTGCTCGTAATATTTCCTGAGACCTTTGATATTAATACCGCAATCCAGCCGAAGAAGCTCTTTTCCTTTTTGGCGACAGTGAGATTCGATGAGGCCTAAAACTCTCTTGCCAATTCCCTGTCCCGTAAGGTTGCGGGATATTGTAAAGGAATGGATATAACCCGCATTATCCTCTTGCTGGCCCCAAAACACAGGGTCTTGCCATTGAAGGCGAAAACATCCGATGACGCTTCCATCCTTCTCCGCCATATAAAATTCATTTTGCTCAAATCCCTGCCTGATCCAATCGATAAAATGTGGTGGTGGAGAAATCCAATTCTGCCAGTAGTCGATTCCCTTTTTTTTGCAGCCAGCCGGCCGCCTCTTTGAGCAACGATAGAACGGCCTCAAGTTCCTCCGGCCTCGCTTTTCGAAATATGATTTTCTTCATTTGTCTTTTAGGGAGAACACAAGAATATCCACCTCATCCTCCTTCGCTGAAAAGCTATGGAGGATAAAATTTGTCATCAATTTAGTATGTTGGCGGGAAAGAGTCAAGTTTAACCCGTGAGATAATCTGTTTCTATCTCACCGGGGAAGAAGCAATTCGCGGTCAAAGCCCCTCGCAGTGGCTCGTAATCCTATTCTCCATACGTGATTTGTGTTTTCTTTGTGCTCAAGTCCACATTCACGAATACCTCGCCGCCCATTCCGATTTGCCCTTTCGACGGGTCTTTCGGCCAGAGTTCTGTAGGCTTGAAAGTAATTAGCCAGATATATTTTCCTTTGACAATAATCTGTTGTGCAGAGGTAAGAGTATAATCCTTGTCCTTAGAAGGGTACAGGTCGTGCAGAGCCGAAACCGCGATGGCAACGGACTCCTCCAGACCAGTGATGTCAGCTCGGCACGTTGAGTTTGGATTAGATGCTGGATTATGTGTGCAGCCAGATGCGAAAACTATCAGCAATGGCAAAAATGCGAAAACGGGAATTCGTATTGCCTTCATCATATTCTTTTTCTCCCAGCACAATAATATCCGCCAATTTTTGTCATCAATTTAGTATGTTGGCGAGAAAGAGTCAAGATAGAAGCGAATGACGGAGGACGGAAGGCAGAGGACAGAAATCCGCATCCCAAATCATCAATCCGCAATCATAAATCAGAAATGGGTTCGGTCCGCTGCCTTTATTTTTCTTAAGGCGAGGAAGGTGGGTTCCATTCACTGGCGAAGACAGCAAAATCATCGAAATTTACAATGCCCGACGGGTCACCATAAAGGTTTGCCCGTGAATCATATCCAAGGTCGCCCGGCACTTTTAACCAGGAATTACAAAATACTTCTAAATCGACCGGACCAAGACCGTAGCCGAATGCAAACAGCGGGTTATAATTGGAATCACCGATGTTGATGGGAATCTGGCTCATACTGCTTGGCCAGGAGAAGGAAAGTTTGCCTGTAAAGGGGTAGTCGCCGAAGAGTACGTCCGCCACGCCTTCTCCCTCGGTCCCCGGCAGCCAGGCCGCGACAAAGGCGTCTGCGTCCGCAATCTGGTTAGTCACAATCATCGGTCGCCCTGAAACGAGGACAATAATGTATGGAGTTCCCGAATCACGCACGGTATTAATAGTGGTGATGTCCGTCGAAGACAGGGATAAATCAGTTCTATCGCCGCTCCCCTCTGCGTAGGGCGTCTCGCCAACTACTACTATGGCAACGTCGTGCCCGGCCGCACCTGTACCGCTTGCGCTGAAGGTAACGCCGCCGGTGCAGGTATTTTGAATACCCTGTAAAATAGTGGTGCCGGTTGTCGAGTTTTCGCTGGGCATTCCCTGCCAGCCGATTGTCCAGCCGCCGCATTGGTTTTTCAAGCTGTTGGCGTTGCTGCCGGCGACAAATACATTGGCGTTTTTAGGAATCGGCAGAACACCCTCATTTTTCAACAATACCAGCGATTTCCTCACCGCCTCGCGCGCAACCGCCCTGTGTTCAGCCGAACCGAATGAAGATAAAAGCGACCTGTCGGTGTAGGGATGCTCGAACAAACCCGCCCTGAATTTTATCCTGAGTATCCTTTTTACGGCGTCGTCAATCCTTGACTGGGGGACACCATTATTGGCGAGGGTTTTCAGATTGCTGATAAATGAGTTCCAGCTCGTAGGTGCCATCGACATATCGACGCCGGCATTTATGGCATTTTTCGCATTAGTTGAGCTGCTCCCGATATCCTCCCAGTCGGAAATGACAAAACCATCGAAGCCAAGCTCGGTCTTGAGCAGGTTCGTTACAAGCCAGGTGTAAAAAACGCATTTGGTCCCGTTCCAGCTGCTGAAAGAAGTCATAACTGTCCCCACGTTTGCGTCTATGGCCATCTGATAAGGAGGCAGGTAAACGGCCCTGAGGAAGGCCTCAGTGCATATTGTATTACCGGCGTTTAGGTAGGGGCTGCCTGTGCCCCAGGTTGTGCCGCCGTCGCCGATGTAATGTTTGGCGCAGGCGACAATATTCTCGCCCTGCATATTTGCGTCTATCCCCTGAAACCCCTGGACATAAGCGGCGACGATATTGTTATGTATTTGCGGGTCCTCGGCAAATGATTCGTAAGTCCTGCCCCATCGCTCATCACGCGCGACGGCCAGGCAGGGCCCGAATGTCCAGTCGATTCCCGTGGCCGCTACTTCATTGGCCGTAACCGCGCCGATTCTTGAAATTAGATTCGGGTCATTGGCCGCGCCCAGGCCGATATTGTGGGGAAAGACAACCGCGCCGCGGACCTTGTTGTGACCGTGAACGGCATCGATGCCAAAGATAATAGGGATGCCAAGCCGGGTAGCCAGGGCCTTCGCTTGAAGACTATCGTATAAATTCGCCCAGTCAGTCGCGGTATTATTTCCCGGTGGTGTATCGTCTCCGCCGCTCAGGACGGAGCCGATGAAATAAGTCGTGATGTACGACGGGGAAATAGAGAACTGGGCTTGTGTCATTTGTCCGACTTTTTCATCGAGGGTCATCCGGCCTAAAAGGTCATTGACTCTTGTTTCAACGGGCTGGTTTGCATCCTGATAGGGATATGCCGCCTGTGCTAAGATAGCCCCGCCGGTCAAAAATACTGCGGAAATAAAGACAATAGCTGCAATTCGGGTCAGTTTTTTCACGTTAAATTCTTTCGCTCCTCCGTAAGGGGCGTATCACCATATTTTATTGTATGCTAAACCTTATTTATACCAAAGCCATGAACTTTTGTCAAGAAATGGGCGTCGGCAACAAAAAAGGCGCAGCCAAAATTCAGCCGCGCCTTTACTATACGCTACACACTGTCCGCTGAACGCTACTTATTCACCACCGCCTGTGCTGCCGCTAATCTTGCGATTGGTACTCTAAATGGCGAGCAGGAGACGTAATTCATCCCGACCTTGTGGCAGAACACCACGCTTGCCGGGTCTCCGCCGTGTTCGCCGCAGATGCCGATTTCGAGGTCTTTGCGTGTCTTTCTGCCTCGCTCGATGGCAATCTTAATCAATTCGCCGACGCCAATCTGGTCGATACTCTGGAACGGGTCTCCCGGCAGTATTCCCTGCTTGAGATAATCAGGCACGAATCCGCCGATGTCGTCGCGTGAGAAGCCAAATGTCATCTGCGTAAGGTCGTTTGTGCCGAATGAGAAGAATTCCGCTTCTGTGGCGATTTGGTTTGCGACTAAGGCCGCTCTCGGTATCTCAATCATTGTGCCTAATTTGTGGCGAATCTTTTTGAGACCCGATTTGGCGATGACCTGTTTGTAAACTTCTCTTGCCATATCGAGCTGGTTCTTCAATTCCTTCACGTCGCAAACAACAGGAATCATAATTTCCGGATACGGCTTTTTGCCTTCCTTAATCAATTCCGCTGCCGACTCGAAAATCGCCCGAATCTGCATTTCGCTGACTTCCGGATACGTGATGCCTAATCGCACGCCGCGATGTCCCATCATCGGGTTGGTTTCGTGAATCGCTTCAGCTCTCTTTGCGAGGTCCTCAAGCGATATGTTCAGGTCTTTAGCAAGCGCTTCCTGCTTGGCCCTGTCCTGCGGCACGAATTCGTGAAGAGGGGGGTCAAGCAGACGAATCACAACGGGCAGATTATCCATCGCCGCCAGTGTCCCCTTAATCGCTTTCTTAACATACGGGAACAGCTCATCGACTGCCTTTTGTCTCTCGGCTTTGTCCTTCGAGACAATCATCTTACGCAAAATAAACAATGGCTCATCGGAACCCTTGCCGTAGAACATATGCTCGGTCCTGAATAGCCCGATGCCTTCTGCGCCTAATTGTTTTGCCTTCGCAGCGTCTTCGGGCGTATCCGCGTTTGTGCGCACGCCGAGTTTCCTGATACTGTCGCAAATCTTGAGGAAGCTGCTGAGCAGGAGGTTTTCCGCGGTGTCGTCAAGCATAGGCAGTTTACCTTCATAAACCGCGCCCTTTGTGCCGTTGAGCGTGAGCCAGTCGCCTTCCTTAAGGATTTTGCCTGCGATGTGCAGCTCTTTCCTGCCGTAATCGACTTCGATTGCTCCGCATCCGACGATACAGCATTTGCCCCAGCCGCGAGCGACCAATGCCGCGTGTGAGGTCATACCGCCGCGAGCGGTCAGGATGCCCTGTGCGGCTCTCATACCTTCGACGTCTTCCGGATTCGTTTCTTCGCGGACTAAAAGGACGTCCTTGCCCGATTTTTTCCAGTCAACCGCGGTTTGAGCGGAGAACACAATCTGTCCGACTGCGCCGCCCGGCCCCGCCGGTAAACCCTTTGCCATTGGCTTGCTTGCCTTTTCCGCCTTGGGGTCAATAATCGGGTGCAGCAGCTCATCCAGCTGGTCTGGCGTAACGCGAGTTACCGCCTCTTCCTTTTTGATGAGCTTTTCTTTTACCATATCGACTGCCATACGCACCGCCGCCGGGCCATTGCGTTTGCCCACTCGGCATTGCAGCATCCATAACCGCTCGCTTTCGATTGTGAATTCGATATCGAGCATATCGCGGTAATGCTTTTCGAGTTTTTTCTGCGTGGCGTACAGTTCCTTGTAAAGTTTTGGCATCCCCTTTTCTAAGGATACCAGTTTTTTGTTGTGGTCGCTCTTTGAATCCTCGTTGACCGGTGCCGGCGTCCTGGTGCCCGCGACGACGTCTTCGCCCTGGGCGTTGACTAAGTATTCGCCGTAGAAATAATTCTCGCCGTTGCCCGGGTTGCGTGTGAATGCGACGCCGGTGGCTGATTTATCGCCCATATTGCCAAACACCATTGTCTGGACGTTTACCGCTGTGCCCCATTCATCGGGGATGCCTTCGATTTTGCGGTAGCTGATGGCTCGTTTGCCGTTCCACGAAGCGAACACTGCTGTGATGCCGCCCCAGAGCTGTGCGTTCGGGTCATCCGGGAAATCCTTGCCCAATACTTCTCTGACCCTGCTCTTGAACAGTTCGCAGAGGTTCTTGAGGTCGGTGGCGTTCATATCGGTATCGGTCTTGTAGCCCTTTTGCTCCTTGAGGTGGTCCATTATCTTTTCAAGCTGCTTGCGAATCCCCTCGTCATCTTTCGGCTCGATGCCCGCCGCCTTTTCCATCACGACGTCCGAATACATCATTATCAATCGCCGATACGCGTCATACACAAACCGCTCGTTACCGCTCTTGGCTATCAATCCGGGTATTGTGGATGTAGTTAGTCCTACGTTCAACACGGTTTCCATCATTCCGGGCATGGATTTGCGGGCGCCGGAACGGACGGACATCAGAAGCGGGTCGGATGGGTCGCCGAACTTTTTGCCCATAATCTTTTCGATTCTGCGCATCGATTCATTGACCTTTTCGGTGAGGCCTTTGGGGTATTTTTTCTTATTCTGATAATAATAAGTGCAGACCTCTGTAGTGATTGTGAAGCCCGGCGGGACGGGCACGCCAAGATTGGCCATTTCGGCAAGATTAGCTCCTTTGCCGCCGAGGAGGTTCTTCATTTTCGCATTTCCTTCGCCCTTGCCGCCGCCGAAGAAATACACCATTTTGTTCGCCATTCTATTTTTCTCCTTTTAATAATTAGCCACAGAGCACACAGAGGACACAGAGAAACGAGTTACAAACAGTGTAAATCAGTGTTAATCCGTGTCTAACCGCTTTTCCGTGTGAATCTGCGTCGTATTTACGGTTTAAAACAAAGCCCAGAATGATACATTTTCCGGGGCCAATAGTCAAGGCCGATTTCGACCACAGGATAACAGTTCAATTGTCGATTGCCGAAGCGGGCCCTGCGATTTGCTACGTGTGCGATTGTCGATTTTTTACCGCGGAGTCCTTCGACTATGCTCAAGATTAAGACGCGGAGTCCGCAGAGAGAATTTTGAGTTTTAAGTGTTTAGTTTTGAGTTACGGAGATTGCTTCGTCATGATTGCGTTACTTACTTGCCGCCTTCCTGGGTAAAGTTAATGGTCCTTGTCGGATAAGGAATTACTATGCCTTCCTTTGAATATCGCTGATTAAGACGTTTGATAAACTCGTGCCTGATAAGATACTGGTCAAAGTATTCCTTTCCCATAAGGGTGACAGTGAACTGTATGCCTGAATCGCCGAAGGTGTTGTAGCGAATAAAGGGGTCAAATTCTGGCACTCCACCTTGGACTTCGCGCATAACTTCCTTTGCCACTTCACAGGTAACCTGTTCGACATGCTTCAAATCACTGTTATAATGCACGCCTACATTAACGAAGATAATCAAATTTTTATCGGGAAGGTAATAATTTGTTACGTTTGTCTGTGTCAATTTCGAATTAGGAATGAGTATAGTGTTATTGTCCAGCATTTTGACCTTGGTGGTTCGCCAGTTAACGTCAATGACATAACCCTCTTCGCCGCCAGAGTCCAGTTTTATGTAGTCGCCGACGCGGACGATGCGGTTTGTAATAATATGAAACCCGGCGAACAGATTTGAGAGCGTATCCTGAAGGGCAAGGGCGACCGCCAGGCCGCCGACGCCTAATGTCGCGAGGATAGGGGTTATAGATATGCCGAGGGCGTTTAGAATCACGAGGAACCCGATTGCGAAGATAATTATCCGGCTGACGGTCCGCGTCAAAGTTGCGCCGGGCAGGGTCGGGCCCAGCTTGTTCGAGTAATGGGTTATTACGCCTGACGATATATTTGCCGCAACAAGCGTTGCTGAAAACAAACCGAGAGCAAGCATTACCTTGCCGGCGGTTTGCACCACGTTTTCGGGAAGTTCATGAAAGTGCAGGGCAATATATATGCCCAGCATCAGGAACCATATAACAAACGGCCCTTTTATCGCGGATATAATTACATCGTCGAGGTCGTGTTTTGTTTGTTGTGCCCATTTTGTCAAACGCCTGAAAAGCAGCGCCCTGAGCAGGAGCCCGAAACACAAAACAAGCAGAATAACCCCGACAGACAATACCAGTTTAACGCCGATTTTAACAAACATTTCATTGCTACCACTCATAAAGCCCTTCGCTTTCTCTAATAATGGCGCTATCTATTGTACCGGAGCGGACGGCAGATGCAAGGGGGAAGGGAAGCACCGATTTCGGATTGTAGATTGCGGATTGGCGATTTGGGGATGCGGAAACCGCTTTACGGCGGGTATTCAGACGCTTGAAAACGGTATTTAAAAGGGTATAATGAAGGGAGCTTTGGCGGGGAAGGGACAAGGCAATAGAGGAGAGCATAATGGGCCATATTCAGAGAGGCGGCTGTCGGGAGGCGACGGATTGATAATACCAGCGCACGTTGATGTTCCGCAGGACCGAATTCCGGTTGTGAACTGGCTGATAATCGCAGGGGCAATCGCGGTATTTATCCTTTAAACGGTAAGTGTCCAGGAGCGCAAGGCCCAACTGCCCGCCATGGAAAAAAAGTATGAGAATGTATCAGTCGAGGACATGGCCAAAGATTTCGGGGTGAAGGATGCGCAGCTTAAGGAGATTGAAAAAAAGGTAGAAAAACTCACCAGAAGTATTGATGATGCGTCTCCCTTTGAGAAGGCCGGCGAGCGGGAACATTTCGAAGAGATGCTCATCAAGAAATCGATACTCCAGCAGTATTATGTGTTGGGGGAAATAAGGCCGTATATTTTGGACGGATTCGCATTAAAAGGATTGTTCGGGTACATGTGGCTGCACGGGGGCATTATACACCTTCTGGGCAATATGCTTTTTTTGTGGATATTCGGTAATGTCGTTTGCGCAAAAATAGGCAATCTTCGTTATATACCGGCCTACATAGGCCTGGGTCTTGTTGCGGGAATTTCTCACCTCGTATTTGCGGGCGGCAGCTCGCTTGGGGCCAGCGGTGCGATAAACGGCATCGTAGGAATG